>JAABUY010001248.1_pt1 | contig 35635 bp, 34 predicted proteins | sample 5560271 | NCBI WGS metagenome assembly JAABUY01 (sample SAMN10711886, study PRJNA513374) | rock metagenome | isolation source: Antarctica rocks | place: Antarctica: Victoria Land, University Valley
GGGTAATTTTCACCGCAGCACTCATTCGACCCTCCTTACGGAGCGAAGCACCGCATAGGTCAGAGAATCGTAATCCGCATGCTTTGGGAAGCCCCCCAAGAGTCGCTCGCCGGGACGGCTGGTATTACGCCATCCACACGTGGATCGTCGTAACGCTCGACCACAATGCGATCGTTGCGGCCAAGCAGTTTGAACGTGGTATCGACGCTGCCAATCCGTTTGGGGTCATCGGCCTGGGTGGCCCCATTCACGGCCATCAACCCTGCAATCAAGCACGATGCGACATGTCGCTTCATGAATAGTCCCATTGTCAGGAGGCGGCGTAGGCGGCGAAGCTTTGTGCCAGGACAGTGTAGACAGGCCGCTTCCATGCCACCGCCAGTTCCGGCACACTGTCCAAGGCGACCCACCGCCATGCGTCGAATTCGGGAATCAGTTCGGCGTCGAGCCTGATGTCGGCGTCGTGGCCCATGAAACGCAGCGCGAACCAACGCTGCCGCTGGCCGCGAAAGGCCGATTTGCGCCCACCGACCCGCAGGTGCGGCGGAAAGTCGTAGGTAAGCCAGTCAGGATGCTCGGCGATGAGTTCGGCGCGATTGGTCCCGATCTCCTCGTGTAGCTCGCGCAATACGGCGCGGCGCGGGTCCTCGTCGCCATCAATTCCTCCCTGAGGAAATTGCCAGCCGGAAATGTCGGCCTCGCCGGGCGACAGGTCGGCACGGCGCGCCACGAACACCTTGCCTTGCCGATTGAACAGCACAGCCCCAACGTTGGGCCGGTATGGCAAGTGCCCCAGGTCGGCGATCGGATCGGCGCCAGGAGGCGGCGACGTCATGGCTTGACGGTCGCCGCTTCGGTTACCGGCGGTTCAATCGATACGATGGCGCTGACCGGAACCAGGTTGAAGCCGCGCGTCGCCAGCGTGGCGGCCCAGCTGGCAAGACGCGCCACCATAACCGGATGCGGCGGCCCGGCCACGCCGACGGACAAGCCATGGTCGCGCGCCATCGCCTCAAGCTGCGCCAGCTTGGCATCGGTTTGAGTGTCTTGCGCCGGTGTGTCGATGACCACATCGACGCTGCGTCCTACAGCTCCTGGCGCGCGCAACGCGCCAGGGCGACCGTCGATGTACATAAGGCCGCGTGATCCAAGTTCGCGCAGTACGGGGGCCATTTGCGTCGGACTGGCTGCAAACCGCTCGCCGTGTAACGTGCCCATGACGCTGGTCACTCCGACATAGCCGGCAATGCGCGACATCGCCCACTCCAGACGTTGCTGATTGACGCCATCGATATTGCCGGTCAGCAACGCCTCGGGGCCGGGATCGTCGATCGGAAAGCTTTGTGGCTCCATCGGAAGCGACAAGAAGCTTTCATGGCCAAGGTTCCGCATCTTTTGCAGGATCGTATCGGGCCGATAGGCATAGGGCGACACAGCGAACGAGACGGCGGCGGGAAGCGTGTCGACGGCGGCCTCATCCTCAGATGCCGAAAGCCCGATGCCGGTCAGCAAAACTGCAATACGCGGTCGATGGTCATCCGGTGCCGCGGCAGCGGCGTAGGCCCGCATCGGTGTCCGCCCGTCTGCTCCAACCCGCGGCAACATCGAACCCACATAGTCGGGCGCCGGTTCTTCCAGCGCCCCATCCGGCGCCATGATGGCGATATGGCGGGACGCTGTACCAGGTATTGGCAAAGACGCGGGCATGGCAGTCGTGGCGGCAGGCACGGGTGGCGCCCGTGGCACAGGAGCGGGCTGCACTTGGCTAGACGATGCCGGATTTTTCTTTGACATCGCCATCGTCGTCACCGTCTTGGAGGAAGGCAACGCTGGTCCGCCAGATCGTAGCGACACGACTGTCCCAATTGCGACGACGGCCAAGCCACCCCAAAACCAGGCGAGGGCGCGCAATGTCGGCGTCATGCGCCTGCTCCCGCGGCTGAGCCGATCCGGATTTAACGCGAGGCCCGCTTGCCGACCTGCATGACCCGGACGACGGCGAGTGCCTGCTGCAGCTGGAAGTCGGTTTCGGGCTTGGTCGGGTCGAATTTGGGGAAGCCCTCGGGAGGCATCTTCGGCACGTCGTGAACCATCAGCGGCAGGTCGGTCCGGGGCGGCATCGGCACGTTGGGCGTGCCGCCGGTGTTGCGGATGGTGTGGTTCAGGTCCGCCTCGCGTTCCGGCCCGAACTTCGACGGTTCGTTGCGGGTGCTGGCCACCGGAACGTCCGGCGTGATCCCAAGCCCCTGAATCGAGCGTCCCGACGGCGTGTAGTAGCGGGCCGTGGTCAGGCGGATGGCGCCGTTGGGCGGAAGCGGAATGACGGTCTGGACCGACCCCTTGCCGAAAGTGCGGGTGCCGAGGATCACGCCGCGGCGATGATCCTGCAACGCGCCGGCCACGATCTCGCTCGCCGAGGCGGAACCCTCGTTGGTCAGCACCACCAGCGGCAACCCATCGGTGATGTCGCCGTCCTTGGCGTTCCAGCGTTGGCTGTCGTCAGGATTGCGCGCCCGGGTGCTGACAATCTCGCCGTGGTCGATGAAGTCGTCCGACACCGCGATTGCCTGGTCCAGCAGCCCGCCGGGATCGTTGCGCAAATCCAGGACGATGCCGCGTAGATGGACGCCGGCTTGCGCCTTCAGCTGCTGGAACGCATGGCGCACGCCGTTGTCGCTCTGCTCGGTGAACTGGCTGAGGCGGATATAGGCGACGTCGTTGCCTTCAAGGTGACTTTTGACGACTTGGATCTTGATGACTTCGCGCACCATCGACAAGTCGATAGGCTGATCGACTCCTTGGCGCTTGATCTGCAACGTTATCTTGCTGTTTGGCGCCCCCCGCATCCGGTCGACGGCGTCGTTCAGCGCCAGCCCCTGAACGGTTTTGCCATCTAAGGCAAGGATGAGGTCGCCGGCCTTGACGCCGGCCCGCGCGGCCGGGGTGTCGTCAATTGGGCTGATCACCTTGATGAAGCCGTTATCCTGCGTGACCTCGATGCCCAGGCCGCCGAACTCGCCGCGGGTGGTCACCTGCATGTCGCGGAAAGCCTTTGGATTCATATAGTTGCTATGCGGGTCCAGCCCGGTGAGCATGCCATTGAGCGCGTTCTCGACCAAGTCGCGGTCGCTGATTGGCTCCACGTACTCGGCACGGACTTTGTCGAACACGTCGCTGAACAGCGTCAGCAGGCGATAGGTCTCGGCCCGCCCGCCGTCTTGCGCCAGCGCCTTGGGGAACAACGACACCCCGAATCGGTCGGCGACCAGCCCGCACGCCGGACCGAGCGCCAGCCCGGCGACGAAAACCGACCCGAGTAGCAATCCCGAACGTAACCTCATCCGCGCTATCCCTTCGACGCCGGTCATTTCCGTCGTCCGGAAATGGTCACTCTTTGAAACGCCACCAGTATCGCCCGGCTATGCGGTTCGCTGCAAATGCGGGACGTGTTCGTTGCGGCTATGCAGGTAGGCGGCCGGATTGACCGCCTGGCCGCTGCGCCGCAGCTCGACGTACAGCGACGGCGACGGCTGCGCCAGCTGGGCCGGGTCCCACGCCGCCATCACCCCGACCGGCTCGCCGGCCCGGATGGTTTGACCGACCCGTCCATCCAGCCGCGCCAGCCCGGCCATCACGATATGGGTGTCGTCGCCGCAATCGACGATCAGCAGCAGGCCGAAACTGCGGAACGGCCCGGAGAACACGACGCGGCCGCCGCATGGCGAGACGACCCGGGCGTTCGGAGGCGTCGCGAACGAGACGCCTCGGGCCGGGCCGGCGTCGGTCGCCGCGCCGAACGCGCGGATCATGCGGCCCGACACCGGAGCGGTCCAGTCGTCCGGGGCCGCTGAATTCGCTGCTGAGCTCAGGGAACGCGGCATGGCGTCCGAATGCGTGACGCCACGCGCATGCGGCGTGGCGGCATGGAACATGACGGTGCGGGAAGCGGCGGCATGGCGCGACGCCTCGATGGCGGCAATGGCGTCGCGCAGCGTGCCGGCTCGGGCAGCCTCGGCAGCGGCGCGATGGGCGGCGGCGGCGGCTTGATCCCGGGCCATGCCGCGCGCTGTTTTAACACTGGCGATCTGCGCGTCCAGCGTTGCCGCCTGGCGTGCCTGGCCTGAGGCTACAGCGGTCAAGACCTTGCGATTGCCTTGCAACTGCCGCTGCAGCGCGGCGACCTCGGCCTGCTCGGCCCTGAGCGCCGCGGCATCTGCCTGCAACTGGCGAGTGATCCCCCCCAGCACGAGCAACCCACGGACCGCCTGCTCAGGGGCCAGCGGCACCGCCAGCAGCGTCTCGGCGGGGTAGAGCGACAACCGTTCGATCAACGGCAACAGCGGCCCAAGCGCCATGGCGTGGGCATCGAGTTGCGCCTGGGCGCCCGCCCGCCGCTGCGCCAGCTCGGCGACCTGCGCCGCGGCGCGGGCGACGGCGTCATCCGTCACCCGCAGGCGCGCGGCCGCAGCGACCCGCTCGGCTGCCAGCCGTTGCTCCTCGGCGGCGGCGGTCGTGGCTGCGGATCGAGCGGCAGCCTCGGCCGCCAACTCGGCCGCTTGCCTTGCCTGCGCCGCGAGCAACTGCGCGCGCGAGGCCGGCGCGGCTGCCAGCAGCGCCAGCGCCAGCGGCAGCAACAGCGAGACGGCCCGCAGCATTGGATTCAGCCGTCGAACAGTGGCCGCCCGGTCATTTCGGACGGCAGCTTGAGACCCATCAGCGCCAGCAACGTCGGTGCGACGTCGGCCAGGCGGCCATCGTGCAAGGCGTCGTGCGCCGCCCCGAACAGCAGAACCGGAACCGGGTTGGTGGTGTGGGCGGTGTGCGGGCCGCCGGTCTCCGGGTCGCGCATCAGCTCGGCGTTGCCGTGGTCGGCGGTCAGCAGCAACGCGCCGCCGACCCGCTCCAGCGCCGCCGCGATCTGCCCGACGCCCTCGTCGACGGCCTCGACGGCGCGGGTCGCGGCGTCCAGGTCGCCGGTGTGGCCGACCATGTCGGCGTTGGCGAAGTTCAGCAGGATCAGGTCGTAGCGACCGCCGGCGATCGCCTCGACCGCACGCCCGGTCAACTCGGGCGCCGACATCTCCGGCTGCAAGTCGTAGGTGGCGACCTTGGGCGACGGCACCATGACGCGGTCCTCGCCGGCGTTGGGCGTCTCGTTGCCGCCGTTCAGGAAATAGGTGACGTGCGGGTACTTCTCGGTCTCGGCCATCCGCAGTTGGGTGCGTCCGGACCGGGCCACCGTCTCGCCGAGCAGGTTGCTCATCGTCTGCGGCGCAAACAGCACGCCGAGATGCGGCGCCAGGTCGTCGCCGTAGCGGGTCAGGCCGAGCGCCGCCGCGAAGTCGATCCTGCGCCCGCGCTCGAAGCTGGAGAACGCCGGGTCGACCAGGGCGGCCAGCAGCTCACGCACTCGGTCGGCCCTGAAGTTGAAGCAGATCATGGCGTCGCCGTCGCGGATGCCGCGATAGCCACCGACCACCGCCGGCACCACGAACTCGTCGGTGATCTCGCGGCCATAGGCGTCGTCCAGCACGCTGGCCGCGTCGGCGAAGCGCGGCCCGTCGCCGTCGGCGATGGCGTGGTAGGTCCGGGCGATCCGGTCCCAGCGGTTGTCGCGGTCCATGGCGTAATAGCGCCCGCTGACGCTGGCTACCCGCACGGCGTCGGGCAGGGCCGCCTGCGTCGCGCGCAGCGCCTCGCCGCCCGACCGAGGTGCGGTGTCGCGGCCGTCGGTGAAGGCGTGCAGCACGGTCGGCACGCCCGCGTCGGCCAAAATGCGCGCTAGGGCGACGGCGTGGTCCTGGTGCGCGTGCACGCCCCCCAGCGAGAGCAGGCCCATCAAGTGGCAGGTCCCGCCCGACCGGCGCAGCGCCGCGATCAGGTCGAGCAAGGGCTGCAGCCGGGCCAGGCTGCCGTCGGCGATGCTGGCCGCGATGCGCGGCAGGTCCTGCGTCACCACGCGGCCGGAGCCGATGCTCATGTGGCCGACCTCCGAGTTGCCCATCTGCCCGTCGGGCAGCCCGACGTCGTGACCGAACGTGCGCAGGAAGGCGTGCGGGCACTCGGCCCAGAGCCGGTCGAAATTGGGCGTCTCGGCCAGCTGCACGGCGTTGTCGGCAACCTCCTTGCGGCAGCCCCAACCGTCCATGACGACCAGCATGACGGGGCGGGGCACTGTGGCCATGGCGCGAACTCCTGCGGTCGGGTTGCAGCGGTCGGATTGTGACAGTCAGGGACGGCCGGCGCGATGGTAGGGGTGGTTGGCGGCGATCGACTGCGCCCGGAACAGCTGCTCCGCCAGCATCGCGCGCGCCAGCAGATGCGGCCAGGTGAGCGGTCCCAGCGACAGCACCCGGCGGGCGCGCTCCACCACGCTCAGGTCGAGTCCCTCTGCGCCGCCCAGCAGGAAGCATAACGGGCGGCCCAGTTCGAGCCACCCGGCCATCTCGGCGGCGAAACCTACGCTGGATGCCGCCTGGCCGCCAAGGTCGAGCGCCACCGTCGTCGCGGCGTCGGGCAGGGCGGCCAGCAGCGCCGCCGCCTCGCGCCGCTTGATCTCGCGGGCGCTGCCCCGGCCGTCGGCGATTTCGGTTACGATCGGCGGTGGCGACAAGCGGGCGGCGTAGCGGGCGAACAGCTCGGCTTCCGGCCCTCGCCCGATCCGGCCTACCGCGATGATCCGCAGCTCACGCATGATCGGCGGAGCACGTCAGGCCGCCGGAGTCGGCTCGTCGAGCTCGGCACCCCACATCCGCTCCAGCCCGTACAGGGTGCGCGCCTCGGGCTTGAATAGGTGGATGACGATGTCGCCGGCGTCGATCAGCACCCAGTCGGAGCCGTTGGCGCCCTCGACCTGGATGCGCTTGAGCCCGGCCTCGTGCAGCCGGTCCTCCAGATGGGTGGCCATTGCGGCGATCTGCCGGTCGGCAAGCCCGGTGGCGATCACCATGCGGTCGGCGAACGAGGCGCGGCCGGCGAGGTCGAGCGCCACCGGCTGCTCGGCCTTGTCGTCCTCCAGGCTGGCCATGATGATCTGCTGCAACTGGTCGAGCCGCGACGGCTCGGCCTTCTCGCGCGTCGGCTGCGCGGCGCGCGGCTTGGGTCCGGCGACAGTCGCCTTCTTGCGCGGCGTGCCTGGCTGCGGGGGCGTGGTGACGGCGACCTTGGCGGCGGCGTTTCCCGGCCGCGCCGCCGTGGCGCGTTTGCGTGGCGACGCAGCCGACTTCGGCGGCAGCGGCGGTTCGGGCGGCGACGGCGGGGCGGGGGGCTTGCGGGCGATGACTTACGTCTCCGGTTGGGCCGCGCGTATCGCGGTTGCCGATGCGTTGTGTAGCGGCGCCGTCAGGAACACCCAGGCTGGCGGCGTCATGTCGGCCAACGCCGGGCCCAGGTTGGCTGGAATCCGCGCCGCCCGGAAACGCTGCGCCGCCTGTCCCGCCAGTGCCCGCAGAGTGTAGTTCGGCCGGGGCAGCACGGCAAAGGGTGTTGTGCGGACGATCTCCAGCCAGCCGTGCCAGTGCGGCAGCTGCACTAGGTTGTCCGCTCCCATCAACCAGACGAACCGCACGCGGGGGAAATGCCGCCGCAGCGCGCGCAGGGTGTCGACCGTGTAGCGGGTACGCAGCGCCGACTCGACCGTGGTGGCGACGATGCGCCTGCCGTCGGCGATCGCCTGGGCGGATTTCAGGCGGTCGGCGAGCGCCGCCATGCCGTGCCGCCGCTTCAGCGGGTTGCCCGGAGAGACCAGCAGCCAGACCTGATCGAGCCGCAGCCGCCGCAGCGCCAGTTCCGCGATGTGGCGATGGCCGGCATGAGCCGGATTGAACGAGCCGCCGAGCAGGCCGACGCGCCGCCGCCGCCGGTCGCCCCAGAACGTCACGCTGCCGGCGTCGTGGGTCAGGGACGGATCTGCCCGGACCCGGTGACGACGTAGCGGAACGTGGTCAGCTGCTCGACGCCCACCGGCCCGCGCGCGTGGACCCGCCCGGTGGCGATGCCGATCTCGGCCCCGAAGCCGAACTCGCCGCCGTCGCAGAACTGCGTGGAAGCGTTCCACAGCGCCACGGCGCTGCCGACGCCGCGCAGGAATTGCTCAGCGGCAACGGCATCCTCTGTCACTATCGCCTCGGTGTGCTCGCTGCCGTGCCGGCGGATATGCGCCAGCGCCCCAGCCACGCCGTCGACCACGGCGATGGACAGCGTCGGCCCCAGCCACTCGGTGTCGAAGTCGGCGTCGGTCGCGGCCGGCAGCGTCGGCACCATCGCCCGCGCCCTGGCGTCGGCACGGAAGCCGCAGCCCAAGGCCGCGAGGTCGGATACCAGGAGCGGCAGCAGCGCCGGAGCCGTGGCGGCGTCGATCAGCAGGGTCTCCGTCGCGCCGCAAACGCCGGTCCGCCGCATCTTGGCGTTGGCCAGGATGGCTCGGGCCATCGCCGGCTCGGCGGCGGCGTGGACATAGGTGTGGCAAAGCCCCTCGGCGTGGGCCAGCACCGGCACCCGCGCCTCGCGTTGCACCCGCTGCACCAGCGACTTGCCGCCGCGCGGGATGATGAGGTCGAGCTGCCCGGCGGCGGCCAGCATCGCCGCGACGTGGCTGCGCTCCGCCGAGGGCGGCACCTGCACCGCCGCTTCCGGCAATCCGGCCGCCCGCAGCCCCGCCGAGACCGCCGCATGGATAGCGCGCGCCGAACGCAGGCTGTCCGAGCCGCCGCGCAGGATCACCGCGTTGCCGGACTTGAGGCAGAGCGCCGCGGCGTCGGCGCCGACGTTGGGGCGGCTCTCGTAGATCATGCCGATCACCCCGATCGGCGACGCGACGCGGCGGATACGCAGCCCGTTCGGCCGGGTCCAGTCGGCCAGCGTGCGGTCGAGCGGGTCGGGCAGCTCCGCCACCTCGTCGAGCCCGCGCGCCATCGCCTCGACCCGAGCCGCATTCAGCGCCAAGCGGTCGCGGAACGCGGCCGAGCCGCTGCCGACATCGAACGTCGCGAGGTCGTCCGCGTTGGCGGCCAGAATGTCTGGAGCCGCCTCGCGCAGCGCGTCTGCGGCGTGACGCAGGCCGGAGTCGCGAGCGCTGGCCGGAGCGATTGCCAGGGCGTCGGAGGCGACGCGCGCCGCCTGGGCCGCGCCGTGAAGCCAGGTCGTCGCGAAATCGGCTTCAATATGCATCGTTTGCTCCGTGGACGATCTTGCCAGCGAGCGTTGGCAAAAACCAGGGCAGCCTGCCGTTACAGCAGGACCAGGTCGTCCCGGTGGATCAGCTCGTCGCGTCCGCGCCAGCCGAGGATGGCCTCGATGTCTTCGCTGCGGTGGCCGATGATGCGTTGCGCGTCGGCGCTGCCGTAGGCGGACAGGCCGCGCGCCAGCATCGCCTGACCCGGCCCGCGCACCTCGACCGCATCGCCGCGCTGGAAGCTGCCGTCGAGTTCGCGGACCCCGGCCGGCAGCAGCGAGCGCCCGGCCGCCAACGCCTGTGCGGCGCCGGAGTCCACCAGCAGCTTGCCCTGCGGATGCAGCGTCCCAAGAATCCAGCGCTTGCGGGCGTTGCGCCCCTCGGGCGCCGGCAGGAACCAAGTGCAGCGGGCACCTTGCGCCAGCTCGCGCAACGGGTGCGCGACGTGGCCCAGGGCGATGGCCATCGCCACGCCGGCCCCGGTCGCGATGCGCGCGGCGGCCAGCTTGGTACGCATCCCGCCGCTGGAGTAGCCCGGCGGCGGATCGCCCCCCATCGCCTCGATCTCCGGGGTCAGCGCCTCCACCACGCCGATGTGGCGCGCCGCCGCGTCGCGCTTCGGGTCCGCGGCGTACAGGCCGTCGATGTCGCTCAGCAGCACCAGCGTGTCGGCCTGCACCATCTCCGCCACCCGGGCGGCGAGGCGGTCGTTGTCGCCGAAGCGGATTTCGGTGGTGGCGACGCTGTCGTTCTCGTTGATGACCGGCACGCAGCCCAGGCCGAGCAGCGTGGTCAACGTGGCCCGCGCGTTCAGGTAGCGGCGGCGGTCCTCGGTGTCGCCAATGGTCAGGAGCAGCTGCGCCGCGGTCAGGCCGTGTGTGGAAAGCGCCTCGCTCCAGGCCTGCGCCAGGCGAATCTGTCCAACCGCCGCCGCCGCCTGCTTCTCCTCCAGGCGCAACCGCGCCGCAGTCATGCCCAGCGTGCGCCTGGCCAGCGCGATTGCCCCGGAACTGACCACCACGACCTCGACGCCGCGCGAGCGCAGGCCGGCGACATCCTCCGCTACCTGCGTCATCCACTCGGAGCGCGGCATACCGAGTTCCGCGTCGACCACCAGCGCGCTGCCGATCTTCACCACCACGCGCCGCGCGGCGGCGAGGGATGGCATCATCCGGCGAACGCTTTGGCTGTTTGGCGTGCCTCCACGATGGCCGGCCACATCGTCCGCAGCACCTCGTCGACGCCCTGGCGCGATACGCCGGAGATGACCATGACCTGCTGGCCCGACGCCTTCGCCAGCGCCGAGCGCCGGGCGGAGACCTCGCGCGGGGCCATCGCATCGGCTTTGTTGAGGGCGATGATTTCCGGCTTATCGGCAAGGCCATGGCCATACTCCGCCATTTCCTCCCGCACCGTCCGCCACGCGCGCACCACGTCACCGGCCGCGCCATCGACCAGGTGCAGCAGCACGGCGCAGCGCTCGACATGGCCCAGGAAGCGGTCGCCAAGGCCGGCGCCCTCGTGCGCGCCCTCGATCAGGCCGGGGATGTCGGCCAGCACAAATTCCTGCGTGTCCGACAGCCGCACCACGCCCAGCTGCGGATGCAGCGTGGTGAACGGGTAGTCGGCGATCTTCGGACGCGCCGCCGAGACCACCGACAGGAACGTGCTCTTGCCGGCGTTGGGCAGCCCGACCAGCCCGGCATCGGCGATCAGCTTGAGGCGCAGCCAGACCCAGCGCTCCTCGCCCGGCCAGCCTTTATCGGCACGGCGCGGCGCTCGGTTGGTGCTGGTCTTGAAATGCGTGTTGCCATGGCCGCCGTCGCCGCCGCGCAACAGCACGATGCGCTTGTCCGGAGCGTCAAGGTCGGCCAGCACCAGCTCGCGGTTGTCGTCGTCGACGATCTGGGTGCCGATCGGAACCTTGATCACCACGTCGCGGGCACCCGCCCCGGTGCGATCCGAACCGGCCCCGTTGCCGCCCTTGGGCGCCCGGAAATGCTGCGTGTAGCGGAAGTCGATCAGCGTGTTGAGGTTTTCCACGGCGACGAACTCGACATGGCCGCCGCGCCCGCCATCGCCGCCGTCCGGCCCGCCGAACTCGATGAAACGCTCGCGCCGGAAGGCAATCACGCCGTCGCCGCCGTCGCCGCTGCGACAGTATATCTTAGCTTGATCGAGGAATTTCATGCTGGGTGCCAAAAAAATGGGGGCCGGCTGCATGCCGGCCCCCATCGAAACATACGAGGCTGGCCGGCTACTCGGCAGCGAGCGCCAGCGGTGCCACGGAAACCTGGACGCGACCCTCGGCGCGGTGCTCGAACTTCACGTGGCCTTCGATCAGCGCGAAGATGGTGTGGTCCTTGCCCAGACCGACGTTGCGGCCCGGCTTCACTGCGGTGCCGCGCTGGCGGATGATGATGTTGCCGGCGATGACCTTCTCGCCGCCGAACTTCTTCACGCCCAGGCGACGGCCCGCGGTGTCGCGGCCGTTGCGCGACGAGCCGCCGGCTTTCTTGTGTGCCATGTCTACTTGCTCCCGATCAGGCCGCCTGGATGCCGGCGATCCGCAACACCGTCACCTGCTGGCGATGGCCGTTGCGGCGGCGGCTGTTTTGCCGGCGACGCTTCTTGAAGATGATGACCGTGTCGAGCCGGTCCTGCGCGATCACCGTGGCGGTGACGCTGGCGCCAGCAACGGTCGGCACGCCAAGCGTGAGATTGCCCTCGTTACCAATTGCCAGGATGTCGGTGAAGGTCACCGTCGATCCGGCCTCCGCCTCCAGCTTCTCGACCTTGAGCACGCTGTCGGGGCTGACCCGGTACTGTTTCCCGCCGGTGCGGATCACTGCGAACATCGCCACCAAACCTTATCGGCAACCCTGCAAAACTTCCGCAAGTTGCACACACGAATGGGCCGCCACGTTGCCGGGCCGCCCGGGAGAGCCGGTTATAATCGCCGTCCTCGCAGTGTCAACGTCGTTGACATCAGGCTGTGGACGAAGCCACGACCTTGGTCGGACCGGGAGGCACCAGAGCGTCCATCTGGGTCAGCAGCCGGCCGAAGTCCACCGGCTTGGGGTGGTAATCGTCGCAGCCGGCCGCCAGCACCTTCTCGCGGTCGCCCGACATGGCGTGCGCGGTCAACGCGATGATCGGGATGTGAGCCACCGCCGGATCGGCCTTGAGGGTGCGCGCGGCGGTCCAGCCGTCCATGATCGGCAGGTTCATGTCGAGCAGCACGATGTCCGGCCGCTCGGCGAGCGTCTTGTCGACGCCGTCCTGCCCGTCGAACGCCAGCAACACGTCGTAGCCGCGCCGCTTTAGCCGTCGCGACAGGAAATCCCAGATTTCCTCATGGTCTTCCACCAGCAGCACACAGGTCATGGCAGCAGCTCCGTAGCGGGTTGCTCGGCGACGGCCGCCGACATTATTTCGCGAACCGTCTCGCCAAGGTCACGCATGCTCGTGGAATCCTTGACCAGCACGTGGTCCGCCGCTTTCAAGCGTTGCCGGTCCTCGGCGGTGAGGTCCTTCGCGGTCAGCACCACGACGGGCACGTCGTGGCAGCCTTCGATCTCGCGGAACGCCCGCAGGAAGGCGAAGCCGTCCATCCCCGGCATCATCAGGTCCAGCAGCACCAGCGCCGGAACCGCCTCCGCCACAGCTTCGAGCCCCGCCTGTCCGCCCGCCGCCTCGATTACCGTCCAGCCCGAGCGCGCCAGCATGGCGCCAAGCCGTTGCCGCGTGTCGGCGTCGTCGTCGATGGTCAGGATGCCGCCGCTGCGTCCGGGCGTCAGCCGCTCCATGACCCGATTCAGCGCGTGCCACTCAATCGGCTTCAGCAAGTAGTCGGCGGCGCCGAGCGAGTAGCCGAGCTTCTGGTCGTCGACGAAGGTCGTCATCACCACCGGTATCGCCGACAGCGCCGGATCGGCCTTGAGCGCATTCAGAACCGACCAGCCATTCATCTGCGGCATCATCACGTCGAGTAGGATGACCCGCGGCGCCACCGCATGCGCCAGCTCCAAACCCGCTTTGCCATCGGCGGCGGTGCACACGCGGTGGCCTTCGCGCTCCAGGAAACGCGCCACCAGGTCGCGCGCCGCCGGGTCGTCGTCGATCACCAGCACGCAGTCGGCCGAGACGGGATGCGAGTCGTCGGCAGCATCCAACGGGACTTCGTCGTTCGCGCTCTCCGTACTTTCCGGCAGCGTCGCCGGAACCCGGATGCGGAACGTCGAGCCATGCCCCTCGGCGCTGTCCACGGCGATGTCGCCCCCGAGCAGCCGGGCGAAGGCGCGCGTGAGGGCCAGGCCGAGGCCGGTGCCGCCGAAACGCCGGGTGGTCGAGGCGTCGGCCTGGTTGAACCGCTCGAACAGGCCGCGCAACTGCTCGTCGGTCATGCCGATCCCGCTATCGGCAACCTCGAACTCGACCCAGTCCAGGCTCTCGTGCCGGATGCGGGAGGCGCGCACCGCGATGCGGCCAGCTTCGGTGAACTTGGCGGCGTTGCCGATGAGGTTGAACAAGCACTGCCGCAGCTTCACGATGTCGGTGTGCATCTCGCCAAGGTCGCCGCCGAGTTCCACCACCAGCGTGTTGGCCTTTTTCTGCACCAGCGCGTCGACGGTCGAGGCGACCTCGTGGACCAGCCCGGCCACGTCGAACGTCTCGGCGAACACCGTCATCCGGTTGGCCTCGATCTTCGACAGGTCCAGCACGTCGTTGATGAGGCTCAGCAGGTGGCGCGCGTTGGTCTCGATCTTGTGCAGGTCCTCGAGCAGCTGCGGTTGGCCAAGCTCCTCGACCTCCTCCTCCAGCATCTCGCTGTAGCCGATCACCGCCGAGAGCGGCGTGCGTAGCTCGTGGCTCATGTTGGCGAGGAACTGGCTCTTGGCGCGGTTGGCCGCCTCCGCCGCCTCCTTGGCCTGGGCCAGGTCGTCCGCCGCCTGCCGGCGCTCGGTGACGTCGACGTGCAGCCCGACCCATTCGCGGATCGCGCCGCCGTCCAGGATCGGCACCGTACGCATCGCCATCACCCGCCATTCACCGTCGCGCCGTCGTAGCCGGTGCTCGATGCTGCACAGCGCATGGGCGGCCAGCGCCTCGGTCCAGCTGCGACGGGTGGGATCGCGGTCGTCGGGATGCACCGCGTCCAGCCAACCCCAGCCCTGCATCTGCTCGAAGCTCTGGCCGGTGAAGGCCGTCCACTCGGCCTGCGGCTCGCTGAACTCGCCGCCGGCGGCGGTGGTCCACACGATTGCCGTGGTGGCGGTGATCAGCGACCGGAAGCGCTGTTCGCTCAGCGTCACCCGTTCCTCCGCCCGCTTGCGGGTCGTGATGTCGGAGACCACGATCCCGGCGCCGTTGCCGGTGGCGTCGCCCGAAGCCCGCAACGGAAAGAACGCGACTTGGAAATGGCGCAACTGGCCGGGGTGCTCGTTCGCCTCCGCCTCGACCTCGAAGCTCGGTACCGCCAAGCCGTCGGCGATCACCCCCTTGAGGCGTGGCTCGAGGCGTCCGCGCAGCTCCGGCAGCACCGACCAGATGCTGAGGCCGACCGACGCCCCGAGCGCGCGGTCGCCCATCGCCGCCAAAGCCAGGTTCATGTGGCGGAACCGCATGTCCTCGTCGAGGAACCCGAGTCCCACCGGCGCATTCTCCAGCACGCCCTGCAGCAGGTCGGCGGCGGAGCGTTGCTGCCGATGGCGGATCAGCGCCACCGCCGCCAGCCAGCAGGCCGCAATCAGCGCCGCCCCGGCCGCGACCCCGCTCATGACGCGGTTGCGGGTTTCGTTGCGGGCCGTCTGGTGGGCGATGCGGACCCGCGCCTCGTCTTGAATCGCCGCGACCTGCGTCCGCACGGCGTCCATCGACGCCTTGTCGCCGCCCTGCTGGAGCAGCCGCAACGCCACGCCCTCGCCCTGGGACCGACGGGTGTCGATCAACTGGGCGGCCACCGCCTCCTTCGCGGCGACGCGGCGGCGCAGCTGGTCGAGCATGTCGGCCCGCTCCGTCATCATCCCCGCCTCCGAGCCGGCCAGCACGCGCGCGAGCGCCTCGAGACCATGCCGGTACGGCTCCAGATAGGCCTCGTCGCCGGTCAGCAGGTAGCCACGCTCCCCGGTTTCGAGGTCCTTGGCGTCCGAGAGCACACGCTGGGCGGTTAGCAGCGTCAGGTTGTCGCGCGCCAGGACCCGGGCGGCGCGTTCGCCCTCCAGGAAGTTCAGCGCAAATCCGGCGACCGCCGCGAGCAGCAGCAGCAGGGCAGGGGCGGCGCTGCGCCCGAAACGGTTGGCCATCTGCATGCGGCGTCCACGAGCCGGCGCATCCAGCTCGTCGGCGGGTGGCTGAGCGGGCATGAGGGCGGCTCTTCCATGGTGTCGGGTGTCGGCCCGGGGTGTCGCCCAGGGTGTCGGGCCGGATGTTGGCGCAACGCCGCGGCGGCCATTTGGCTGCTTCGAGATATGGAACCGTGCGTAACGGTGTCAAACAGCGGTTCGCAGCCGAAACCGACCTATCCGGCCGCCGTTCTACCGCCGAGGACGCGCGGCATTTGCCGAATCTGCAACGGAGGCAAACCCATGTCGCAGCAGACCAGCCCGCAGCCGCCCCCGGCCGCGTCGCCTGGCAGCCTGGCAACCCGGCGTCCGGCCCAGGTCAGCGCCGCGGAGATCCCCGGCGTCCAGGGCCTGACCATGCTGATGGTCGGCGTCGTCATCATCGCGGCGCTGTATTTCGGGCGCGAGGTGCTGATCCCCATCGTCCTCGCGGTGCTGCTGAGTTTCGTGCTGGTGCCGCTGGTCGCCTTGCTGCAACGCCTGCGCCTGCCGCGGGTGCCGGCGGCGTTGCTGGCGGTGGCGGTGGCGCTGGGCGTGATCCTGGCGCTCGGCGGCATGATCGGCACCCAGATCGCGCAGCTGGTCACCGACATCCCGCGCTACCAGACAGTCATCCAGCCCAAGGTCGAGGCGGTCCGGGCGCTCACCGTCGGTCGGATGTCGGAGATGATGCGGCAGTTCGGCCACGAAATGGACAACGCCGCCGCGCCGAAGCCGCAAGCCAGCGCCGCCCCCCGCGTCAACTCCAGTCCCAGCCTCGCCACGGACGCGGCCAAGCCGATCCCGGTCGAGGTGCATCCGCCGAACCCGTCGCCCCTGGAATTGGCTCAGCGCATCCTGGAGCCGGTGCTGAGCCCGCTGGCCACCACCGGCATCGTGTTCGTCGTGGCGATCTTCATCCTGCTGCAGCAGGAGGACCTGCGCGACCGGCTGATCCGGCTGTTCGGGTCGAGCGACCTGCACCGCACCACCATGGCGATGGACGACGCGGCGCGGCGGCTGAGCAAGTACTTCCTGACGCAACTCGCGATCAACGCCGGGTTCGGCGTGCTGATCGGCCTGGGGCTGGCGCTGATCGGCGTGCCGAGCGCCGCACTCTGGGGGGTGATCGCCGCCCTGCTGCGCTTCGTCCCCTATATCGGCTCGATCGCCTCGGCGGTGCTGCCGATTCTGCTTGGGGCGGCGGTCGATCCGGGCTGGTCCACCGCCATCGAGGCGGCGCTGCTGTTCGTGGTGCTGGAGACGGCGACCGGGCAGATGGTGGAGCCGTTGGTCTACGGCCACAGCACCGGGCTGTCGCCGTTCGCCGTCATCATCGCGGCGATCTTCTGGGGCTGGCTGTGGGGCGGCATCGGGCTGATCCTGTCCACGCCGCTGACGCTCTGCCTTGTGGTGCTCGGACGGCACGTGACGCGGCTGGAGTTTCTCGACGTGCTGCTCGGCGACCGCCCAGCCTTGACCCCGGTCGAGAACTTCTACCAGCGGATGCTGTCAGGTGACGCCGAGGAGACGCTGCGCCAGGCCGAAACCCTGTTGAAAGACTGTTCGCTCACCTCCTACTACGATGAGGTGGCGATCCCGGGCCTGAAGCTCGCCGCGAACGACGCAATCCGCGGCGTGCTGACGGAGGCGCAGCTTTCCCGTCTGCAAGGCGCCGTCGACGACCTGATCCATGACCTTGCCCACCATTCCGACGTCGATCCCTCCATCGCGCCGACCGGCAAGGCCGAGCCGGCGGTGGCGCCGCCCGCCGCTGAACGTGCGCTGGAGCACCGCCCGCCGCCGAAGCGCTTGGCTCCGGCAATCGAGCAGCGGGCGCCGGCGTGGCGCTCGGACCGGCCGGTGCTCTGCATCGCCCGCAACGGCCCGCTCGACGGCGCCGTGGCGATGATCCTGGCGCAGTTGCTGGACCGTCACGGATTGGGGGCCGCCGTGGTGTCCAGCGACGCGGTGGCGCCCGCCATGATCGAGCAGCTGGACACCGCCAACGTCGCCATGGCCTGCATCGTGTTCCTGGACGTCAGCAGCAGCTCCGCCCGTCTGCGCTACCTGGTGCGTCGGCTACGGCAGCGCCTTGGCGCCGTCCCGATCGTCACCGGGCTTTGGCCGGCCGGCGACGGCAGCCCCGAAGACCGGGTGCGGCACGAGGCCGTGGCGTCGGATTTCAGCGCGACGTCGCTGCACGACGCGGTGGAGGCCTGCCTCGACGCGGTGTACGCCGGCTACGAGGCGGCCGAGGCGGTCACCGCCTGATGCGGTTGCCCAGCACGTAGCCGAACAGGCCGATCATCACCACGCCGACGATGTACTGCAGGCAGGTGACGAAATAGACGAAATGGCTGGCCGGCTTGAGGCCGATGTCCGGGGTGGTCGAGGTCGCCATGTTCAGGAAGCTGAACCCGAGCAGGTCGAACACGTCGCGGGTCGCCCTCAGGTGGCCCGCCGCCGGTGTCGCGCCCTGGCGCAGCAGGCTGCCGGTGACGCCATAGAACACCGCGAAGGCGATCATCACCACCAGGTAGGCGCGGCCGACCCGTGCGAGGCTTTCGCCGTAGTCGCACAGCCACTCGGCGAAGGCGTCGCCGACGAGGCGGGCGACCTGCGGCAGCGCGTCCTGCCAGCGCCGCGCCCGCAACGCCGCGACCGTCAGCCGGCGCGCCTCCCGGCGGCCCATGCGGCGGGCGGCGCGATACGAGAGGCTGGCCGCTTCCGGGACGCCGAGGCTGCGGAAGTTGCGTTCGAGCGTCAGGTAGGCCTGGCGTGCCTCCTCCCAGCTGCCCGTCAGCTCCTCGCCGACCTTGCCGCCGAACTGTTCGAAGCTCATGCGGGTAGTTTCCAGCCACGCCCCGGCGATGCGCGCATGGCGCAGGTTGCAGACGGTCAGGTTGACGCGCGGCAGGCTGGCCTCGGTCAGGTCGCAGCCCTCCAGGTCGGCGCCGGTGAGGACGGCTCCCCGGAAATTCACGCCGCGCAGCTTGGCGCCACAGAAGTTGGCCTTTTTCAGGTCGGCATCCTCGAAGTTGGAGCCGCTCAGATCGGCCCCGGCGAAGTTCGCCTCGGCCGCGCGCGCCTTGCGGAACGAGGCGTTGGTCGCCTCGGCGCCCTCCAGGCGGGCGCCCCACAAATCGGCGCCCGAGAACTCCGCGTTGTCCAGCAGCGCGCCGGTGAAATCGGCGAACCGCAACACCGCGCCCTCGAAACAGGCATCTTCCAGCATCGCGTCCTGGAACTTGGCCTCGCTGGCCGCGACTGCCGCGAAGTCGGCGCCGGTGGCGTCCGCGCCGGTGAAGTTCGCGGCCTCGATCCGGGCGCCGCGCAGCACCGCCGAGCGCAATGCGGCTCCCGTGAAGTCGGCGGCTTTAAGGTCGGCGCCGGTGAAGTGCGCGTCATGCAGGTTGGCGGCCCGGAACCGCGCCCCCGGCAGCACCGCGGCGGCGCCGTCCCACCAGGACGGCGGCGAGGCCGCGGCCGCCACCTTCTCCAGCAGGCTGTCCCGGTCCAGCCGGATGCCGTGCAGCGACAGCCGGCCCTGCTCCAGCTCGGGCAAGTCGAGCACCGCGCCCTCCAGCGCGACGATCAGGCGCAGCAGGTGCTCGGTGCGTTGCTGCGGGGTGCTCCCGGACAGCAGCGTTTCCAGCTCCTGCGCTGGCAAAGGAGGGGTAGGGTCGTCCATGCGAGGGCGCTATAGCATCATCGCGGCAGGAGTCAGCTGGCCAGCGCCGCCGCGGTGTGGCGGGCGATGATCACCTCTTCGTCGGTCGGGATCACCCACGCCTCGACCGCGCTGGCGTCGGCGCTGATGCGGCCGCTGGCGGCGCGGTTCGCAGCCGGGTCCAGCGCGATCCCGAGCCACGCCAGCCGCTCGCACGCGGCGGCGCGCAGCATGGCGTCGTGCTCGCCGATGCCGCCGGTGAAGACGATGCCGTCGATCCCCCCCAGCGACGCCGCCATCGCCGCGGCCTGCTGCGCCAGCCGATGCACGAACAGCGCGATGGCGGCTTGGGCTTGTGCCTGGGCCTCGGCGCCGTCGCTGGCGCGCAGCGCCCGCATGTCGCCGCTGATCCCGCTCACGCCAAGCAGCCCGGAGCGGTAGTACAGCGCCTGCTCGACTGCGGCCGCGTCCATGTCCAGGCTTTGCAGCATGTACAGCACCGCCCCGGGATCGAGCGCGCCGCAGCGTGTGCCCATCACCAGGCCGTCCAGCGTCGAGAAGCCCATCGTGGTGTCGACGCTGCGCCCGGCCAGCAGGGCGCACAGGCTGGCGCCGTTGCCCAAATGCGCCAACACCGTCCGGCCGGACGCCAGCCGCGGCGACAGCTCGGCAAGCCGACCGGCGACGAACTCGTAGGACAGGCCGTGGAACCCGTAGCGGCGCAGCCCTCGTGCCGCCAGGTCGCGGGGCAGGGCCAGGTCGGCGGCGACATCGGGCATCGCATGGTGGAACGCGGTGTCGAAGCACGCCACCTGCGCCACCCCCGGGCGCAGGCGCTGCAGCGCGCGCATCGGCGCCAGGTTGTGCGGCTGATGCAGTGGCGCCAGCGGCGCCAGCGCGTCCAGCGCGTCGAGGACCGCCGCGTCGACACGGACCGGCGTCACGAACTTCCGCCCGCCATGCACCACGCGATGGCCCACCGCCGCCAGCCGGTCCTGACCGAGATGCGCCGTCATCCAGCCGAGCAGATCGTCCAGCAGCGCATCCCGCCCGGTGCCCGCCGGCCACTCGCGCGACCCGGCCTCGTTGCTCCCGGCGTCATGCGCCTGCAACCTCGGAATGCCGCCGAGGTCCTCGACCACGCCGCGCAGATGGGCCGGAGCCTTGACGGCGTCCGCGTCGAACGCCGCGAACTTGAGGCTGGACGAACCGGCGTTCAGCGTCAGCAACAGGCTCATCGCCGAGAACTCGCCCCTGTCGAGACCCGCGCCACGCTGCTAAGCAACGCTGGCTGAAAAAGGGGACGGCATGGCTGCCAAGAACACGGATTCCACCATCGTCGACCTGGAGAAGAACGAGGTTGCCTTAATTATCGGCGAAGAGGAAGGCTCGATGTCCGTCCGGGTGGTGGCGGCGACCGAAGTCGCCGAGGGCGCCACCGACATACCCGCCCCGCAGGAGATTACGCTGGCACTGGCGATGCGGCTGCTGAAGGACCCTGATTTCCATGACGAGGTGCTCGACTGGTACTACGAGCACCAGGACGACGCCGACGAGGAGGAGGCCGAGGAGTAGCCGCAGCTCTCAGTCAGCGGCGGCGCCGAGTTTCTCCGCAAGGTGCGGAAGCTGGCTGCGCCTGCTCGGCGACAGCCAGCGCTGCAGCCGGTCAAGGTATAGATAGACGACCGGCGTCGTGTAGAGCGTCAGGATTTGGCTCACCATCAAGCCGCCGACCATGGCGAAGCCCAGCGGCCGGCGCAGTTCGGACCCGGCGCCGTGGCCCAGCATGAGCGGCAAGCCGCTCAGGATCGCCGCCATCGTGGTCATCAGGATAGGGCGGAACCGCAGCAGGCATGCCTGGCGGATGGCGTTCAGCGGCGTCTCGCCATCCCGGCGCTCGGCCGAGATGGCGAAATCGACCATCATGATGCCGTTCTTCTTGACGATGCCGATCAGCAGGATGACGCCGATCAGCGCGATGACCGACAGGTCGTAGCCGAACACCAGCAGCATCAGCAGCGCGCCGACGCCGGCCGACGGCAGGGTGGAAAGGATGGTGATCGGCAGGATGTAGCTCTCGTACAGGATGCCCAGGATGATGTACACCGCGATCAAGGCGGCGGCGATCAGGTACGGCTCAGTCGAGAGCGACGACTGGAACGCCTGGGCGGTGCCCTGGAACGATCCCTGCAGCGTCGGCGGGGCGTTCAACTGCGCCATCGCCCCGTTGATGGCGGTCACCGCCTGGCCGAGCGCCGCGCCCGGTGCCAGGTTAAAGGAGATCGTCACCGCCGGGAATTGGCTTTGATGGCTGAACGACAGCGGCTGCACCTTGGCACTGTCGATCTTCACGAAGCTCGACAGCGGCACGGTGGCTCCGCCGGCGCTTTTTACGTACAGCTTCTGCAAGGTGGCGAGATCCCCGCGCTCGCCGTTCGCCACCTCCAGGATCAGGTGGTAGGAGTTGATCTGGGTGAAGTACTGGGCGATCTGGCGCTGGCCGAACGCGTCGTTGAGGGTGTCGTCGATGAGTTGCGGCTGAATGCCGAAGCGTGACGCCGTGTTGCGGTCGATGGTCAACGTCGCGGTGCCGCCGGACATCTGCTGGTCGGTCGCCACGTCGCGCAACTCAGGCACGTGCTTCAGCTTGTCCAGCACCTTCGGAGAGTAGTTGTAGAGTTCGTTCGAGTCCGAATCCTGCAGCGTGAACTGGTACAGCGTCTTGGAGACCCGGGCGCCGACCCGCACGTCCTGTGCCGCCTGCAGGAACATCTGCCCGCCTTCGACGGAGGCGAGCTTGGGCCGCAGCCTTGCGATGATCTGCTGCGCCGAGGCGTGGCGCTGGTCGAACGGTTTCAACGTGATGAAGAACTTGCCGTTGTTCGCGGTCTGGCCGCCGCCGCCCGCGCCGATGCTGCCGGAGAAGCCCTCGATGTCGGGATCGCCCGCCAGGACTTCGCCGAGCGCGTGCTGCCGGTTTTTCATCTGCTCGAACGAGATGTCCTGCGCGCCTTCGGTCACGGCGATGAGCAGGCCGTTGTCCTGGTCCGGAAAGAAGCCTTTCGGGATGGCGATGTAGAGGAACACCGTCAGGCCAAGTGTCGCAAAGAACACCATCAGGGTGATGAACTGGTGGCGCAGCACGATATCGAGCGTGCGGCGGTAGAAGCCGAGTATGGCGTCGAAGCCGCGCTCGATGACCCGGTAGACGCGCCCATGCTCCCCGGTATGGCCGCGCAGGAACCGCGAGCACATCATCGGCGTCAGCGTCAGCGAAATCATCGCCGACACCACGACCGCAATCGCCACCGTCACCGCGAACTCGCGGAACAGCCGGCCGACGATGCCGCCCATCAGCAGCAGCGGGATGAACACCGCGATCAGCGACACGCTGATCGAGACGATGGTGAAGCCGATCTCGCCGGCCCCCTTCAGCGCGGCGTCGAGCGGCTTCATGCCGTCCTCGATGTGCCGGTAGATGTTCTCCAGCATGACGATGGCGTCGTCGACGACGAAGCCCACCGAGATGGTGAGCGCCATGAGCGAAAGGTTGTCGAGGCTGTAGTCCAGCAGGTACATCGCGGCGCAGGTGCCAATCAACGCCAGCGGCACGGTGACGCTGGGGATGATGGTGGCCCACAGGTTGCGTAGGAACAGGAAGATCACCATCACGACCAAGCCAATCGACAGCATCAAAGTGAATTCGACGTCCGACACCGAGGCGCGGATGGTCAGCGTGCGGTCGCTGACGATCTTGACGTGGACCGAGGGCGGGATGTCGGCGATCAGCTTCGGCAGCCGCGCCTTGATCGCGTCGACGGTGTCGATGACGTTCGCCGTCGGCTGCTTGAAGATGATCAGCAGGATGGCTGGATGGTTGTTCTGGGTTGCCGCCTGCCGCTCGTTCTCCGGCCCGTCGACCGCCGTCCCAAGGTCGCGCACCCGCACCGGGGCGCCGTTGCGGTAGGCGAGGATGACGTCGTTGTACTCGCGCGCCTTGGTCAGCTGGTCGTTGTCGTAGATGGTGTAGGCGCGGCTGGCCCCGTCGATCGAGCCTTTGGCGCTGTCGACCGTGGCGTTCACCAGCATGCCGCGGACATCCTCCAGGGTCATGCCCATCGCCGCCAAGCGGGCCGGGTCGATCTGCACCCGGACGGCGCGCTTCTGCTCGCCGCCGATCAGCACCTGCGACACGCCGCTGACCTGGCTCAGCTGCTGCGACAGGATGTTGTCGGCGTAGTCGTCGACGTTGATCAGCGGCAGCTCGTCCGAGGTCAGCGCCATGATCAGGATCGGGCTGTCGGACGGGTTGACCTTGCGGTATGTGGGCGGGCTGGGCAGGGTCTTCGGCAGCTGCCCGCCGGCGGCGTTGATCTGCGACTGGATATCCTGCGCGGCGGCGTCGATGTTGCGGTTAAGCTCGAACTGCACCAGCACCGAGGTCTGGCCCAGCACGCTGAGCGAGGTCATCTGCGACACGCCGGGGATCTGCGCGAACTCGCGCTCCAGCGGCTGCGCCACCGTCGAGGCCATCGTCTCGGGGCTGGCTCCCGGCAGCGACGCGGTGACCGATATGGTCGGGAAGTCCACCCTCGGCAGCGGCGCCACCGGCAGCAGCGGGTAGGCCGCGAGGCCCACCAGCAGCAACGCCGCCATCAGCAGCGAGGTGGCGACGGGCCGGCGAATGAAGGGCGAGGAGATGCTCATGCACGGAACCCATGGTGAAGCGGCGCGGTGGGCAAAGCCCGGTTAGGACGTCTTTTTGTCGTCGGCAGGCGCGCGCACGCTGACTTTGGCGCCGTCCTGCAGGCGGGACTGGCCGGCCGTGACGACGGTGGCGCCGTCGTCGAGTCCTTTGCCGACCACCGCCACCTTGCCGTCGTCCTGCTGCACGTCCACCGGCTGCATCTTGGCGGCGGAATCGGACCCGACGAGGTAGACGTAAAGCCCGTTCGGACCGCGCTGGACCGCGTTCGACGGCACCGTCAGCGCGTGCGCCAGAGTGCCGACCTGAAGGCGGGCGTTGACGAACTGGCCCGGCCAGAGCTTGTCGTCGGCGTTCGGGAAGACGGCTTTCAGCTTGATCGTGCCGGTGGACTGGTCGATTTGGTTGTCGATGGTGAGCAGCGTGCCTTCGGCCAACTGGGTGCGGTCGTCCTGCGCGAAGGCGGCCACCGGCAGGCGTTGCCTCGCCATCGCCGCCTGCACCTGCGGCAGCGACTCTTGCGGCAGGGTGAAGATGACGGCGATCGGATGGATCTGGGTGACGCTCACGATCCCGCTGGCGTCGCTGGCATGGACCAGGTTGCCGGGGTCGACCAGCCGCAGCCCGGTGCGGCCGTCGATCGGCGACGCGATCGACGCGAAATCCAGGTTCAGCTTCGCCGTGGCCATGGCCGCCTCGTCGCCCTGGATGTTGGCCTGGGACTGCGCCACGCCGGCCTGCTGGGTGTCGACCTGCTGGCGCGAGGCGAAGTCGCTGCGCGCAAGGTTGGTGTAGCGCTGCAGGTCGCGCTGGGCGTTGCCCATCTGCGCCGCGTCGGCGGCGCGCTTGGCCTGCGCCTGGGCGAACGCCGCGGCATACGGGCGGGGGTCGATCTGCGCCAGCGGCGCGCCAGCCTTGACGTCCTGGCCCTCGGTGAAGAATACGCGGTCGAGCGTGCCGTCCACCCGCGCCCGCACCAGGACGGACGCGAACGCCTGGACGGAGCCGATGTTACGTAACGTGACCGGAACATCCTCGCGCTTCGCCGCGACGGCCTGGACCGGCACGCCGGCGGAAGCTGCCGGCGCTTGACCAGGCGCGGCGCTCTGCGCCAAGGCTGGCGAGGCGGCCAGCCAAAGTGCCACGACGGCGGCCCAGCGCGACGCATCCAACAAGTTCGACCTCGATCCATCGCATGACAGTCGGCATCGCACTGCACCACGCGCGACGCCCATAGACTAATCACATAAATCTATGTCGAATGAAAAGTTCGCCATGGCCGGTGCGACACGGTCAACTGGCGGTGCGGACGATATGCCGCAGTGATCACCGCCAGGCTCCCCGCAACGGCTGCACCCGATAGTTGAGCACGACTGGAGCGCCGCGGTAGGCATCCAGGCTGCGTCCCGAACCGGCGACCAGCGAGCGGATCATCTGGACGGGCGCTCTCGCGAAGAACACCGGCGCTTGGTGGACGCCGCCGAACGGCAACGCCGCCTGCGTCGGGCGATTGGAAAACAAGCTGCCGAACGGTTGGCCAGCAGATGACGAAGCAACGGCGAACGGGCGAGCGGGCGTCGGGCCGGCGGACAACTCGGGAGACTCCGGCAGGTCGCGAGCGGCATCCTCCGACATCATGGCGCGCACCTTGCGCTCGTAAGGCATGCCCAGCTCGGGGGTGGGGTGGCCGAGTGGTAGTCCGCGGTCGCCTGCTGCCAGCTTCCGGTCTGCGCCCGCAGCTGCGTCAGGAACTTGGCCGCATACTCGGCGTTGCGGGCCGGGTCGAACGCGTCCTCCAGCGTGGCGAATGCGCCGGCGTGGTACATCAGGTTGACCTGCATGCAGCCGACGTCGATTGATTGCACCCCTGACGCCTGCAGCTCTCTCACCCCGGCGATGGCCTCGGCTTTCGACTGATAGATATGGTCGACGCCTTGCGCGTTGATGCTCCATGGCCAGGCGGCGAACTTCCCGTCCGCCATCCGCCGGCCGCTCTCGACCAGGGAGATCGCCGTCATCAACGACGTCGGCATGCCGGACGCCGCCTCCTGACGCCTTATCGCCCCGCGGCACTGGGCATCCGGCGACGCCAGCTCCGCCAAAGACGCGGGCAGCTGGAGCCAGGAGGCCGCCTTGGCGTCACCGGCGGTAACGCCAAGGATCAACGCCGCAGCCGCAAAGGCTGTCGTTGTCCTGCGCCACGGCCGAAGAAGGGTCGAAACCATGCACGAAGCATGTCACGCCCAGCTTAACAGGGAATGTGCGGATGGTCAGCCGGCAGCTGCGGCGGCCTGGCGGTGCAGCGCCTGCAGGAACGCCGGGATGTTGCCGCCGTTGCGCGTGAGGAAGCTGTGGTAATCCTGGCGCTGCGTCAGGCGCAGGCTGGTGCCCTCCGCCACCACATCGACGATCTTGGGCTGGCCGGAGGCGTTGCTGACGATCCACTGGACTTGGTTCGGCGCGTTGCCGGGGCGGGTCACCACGCTGGAGACCGCGGTGTCGGCGCCTTGCGAAGATGCCCGTCCGATCACGAACGTGACGCCGCTGTATTCGCCGAGACGCCCCGTGATGTTGTTGACCAGGACGCGGTGGAACAATCCCAAGTAATCCTGCTGCTGCGCGGGCGTCGCACGGCGCCAAAACGTGCCAAGGCAGAACTGCGCGATCTCGTTGACATCGACCCTCTGGTCGACCGTCGAGATCAACTGCGCCTGCTTCTCCTTGATGGAGCCCCCGCCGTTCACGATGCCGGTCAGGAGTTTGCCGGTCGCGGCGACGAAGCTGGCGGCGGCATTCGTCGATTGCGCGTGGCTGGGCTGGGGCGACCCGGCTGTGGCCAGGCTAAGGAAGGCGGCGGAAATCAGGAAGCGGCGGCGCATCGGCATAATCATCCTACTGGTTTGGAGCAGTGGACGCCGGCGGGGTGGAAGCCGGCGCCACGGAGAGCGGCACTGTGGAGAACGGCGTGTCGGGCGCGGTTGCCGCGGGCTTGGCGGAACCCGACGGCGAAACCGGATGGTCGGGGAACCAATCCGGCACGGTGGCTCGGTCGTCGTCGCGCGCCGCCTGGATCTGCGCCGCGCGATGCTGCCGGTACAGGCTTCGGAAGGTGGCGTAGGGGTCGAGCGCGCCGGCTTTGATCTGGTCGATGGTGCCGACCAGGCCGGCACGGGTGTCAATCGCGCTGACCCCGAACCGCCCTGTGTCGAGGGCTGTCACGGCCGCGCCCGCGCCAACCCAGGTAAACGGGTCGAGGGCGATGTCGCCCCCGATGCCAACCGCGTCGCGCGGGTCCGACGGGCCGAACAGGGGAAGGAACAGGTACGGACCTGCATCGAAGCCCCACAAGGCCAGGGTCATGCCCAGATCGGCGGAGTGGGCGGGATAGCCCCAGTCGGACGCCACGTCGAACACCCCCGCCACGCCGACCGTCGAGTTGATGAGCAGGCGCATCAGCGTGTCGCCGGCGCGGCGCGGCTTGCCTTGCAGCATGTCGTCGGCCAGGGTCACCGGATTGCTCAGGTTGACCAGGAAATTGTGGGTGTGGGCGCGCACCGTCTGCGGCAGGACGTAGTTGTAGGCCACCGCCGCCGGCCGCAGGATCGCCGTGTCGAGCCCGTCGTTGATCCGGTAGAAAACCCTGTTGGCGGGCTCGATCGGGTCGTTCACGTCGTTCGCCTCGGTAACCGCTTCCGGATCGGCGGATCGGTTGGCGCAGCCCGCCAGCGGAACGACCGATGCGAGCACGGTCCCGAGCAGCAGGAGGGGAGCGAGGGTGGCCGGCAGGGGCACGCGCATGGGTTACCTCGGCAGTACGATGGGAAGTAGCCGGACGATGAGAAGTGGGTGGCATCCATGAAGGGCGATGCATTCTGCACTCGGGCGAAACGACCGCGCCGGCTCTCTGGCGGCCAGGCATACGGCCAAGTCCGTACCGTTGTCTATCACTTGGCAGTTGCGGCGCAACCGAGCCAAGGCTCGTGGGCACGCAATGACACGACAAGTTGCGTTCGGCGGCGGCACGCCCAACATGGGTGCCGAAACAGGATTCCAAAGCCATGACAATCGTAGCCGAGGACGTCGCCGTCGCCGAGCGTGCCGCCTTGCCCGCCCTTGAACGCTGGCTCACCGGGCCGCGGTTCGCCGCCGTGCCCGCCCGCGACGCCAGGATGCCGGCCCCGGCGTTGTCGTTCGAGTTCTTCCCGCCCCGCACCGACGCGCTCGAGGCGCAGCTCTGGGCGTGCGTCAGGCGGCTCGAGCCGCTGGCGCCGCGTTTCGTCAGCGTGACCTACGGGGCAGGCGGCACCACGCAGGGTCGAACCCACGCCACGGTGGCGCGCTTGGTGCGCGAGACGACGCTGATGCCGGCGGCCCACCTCACCTGCGTCGGCGCGACCCGCGAGCAGGTCGACGCCGTGGCTCGGGAGTACTGGGACGCCGGCGTGCGGCACATCGTGGCGCTGCGCGGCGACATGCCGGGCGAGGACGGCTACGTTCCCCATCCGGGCGGCTACGCCTACGCCGCCGACCTGGTGGCCGGGTTGCGCCGCGTGGCGCCGTTCGAGATCTCGGTGGCGGCCTACCCCGAGACCCATCCGACCGCCGGCAGCGCCACCCAGGACCTCGACAACCTCAAACGCAAGTTCGATGCCGGCGCCACCCGGGCCATCACGCAGTACTTCTTCGAGGGCGACACCTACCTGCGCTTCCTGGACCGCTGCCTGGCTGCCGGCGTCACCGCGCCGATCGTGCCGGGCATCATGCCGGTGTCGAACTTCGCGACGGCCGCCAAGTTCTCGGCGATGTGCGGCGCGACCATCCCGAACTGGATGGCGCGGCTGTTCGAGGGCACCGAGAACGACCCGGAGACCCGCCGCATGATCGCTGCCACCGTGGCCGCCGAGCAGGTCCGCCTGTTGCAGGCCAACGGCATCGACGAGTTCCACTTCTACACGCTGAACCGGCCGGACCTGGTCTACGCCATCGCGCACATCCTGGGCGTCCGGCCGGTCGCCGCGCCGCCTAATTGAACGAGGGCCAATTGAGCGACGACGATTACCTGGCGCGGCTCAATCCCGAGCAGCGGGAGGCGGTCGAGACGCTGGACGGCCCGCTGCTGGTGCTGGCGGGCGCCGGCACCGGCAAGACCCGCGTGCTGACGACGCGGTTCGCCCACATCCTGCTCAGCGAGCGGGCGTTCCCGAACCAGGTGCTCGCCGTCACCTTCACCAACCGCGCCGCCCGCGAGATGCGCGAGCGGGTCGGGAGCATCCTCGGCCGTCCCGCCGAGGGCTTGTGGCTCGGCACTTTCCACGCCCTTTGCGCGCGTATGCTGCGGCGTCACGCCGAGCATGTCGGGCTGACGTCGAGCTTCAACATCCTCGACAGCGACGACCAGCTGCGGCTGTTGAAGCAGGTCATGGACGCCGCCCGGCTGGACCTGAAGCGTTTCACGCCGCAGGCGATGATGGCGCTGATCCAGCGTTGGAAAGATCGCGGCCTGACCCCCGGCCGCATTACCGCCGCCGAGGACAGCGACTTCGCCAACGGCCGCGGCATCGAGTTCTACGCCGCCTACCAGGATCGGCTGCGGGCGCTGAACACCGCCGATTTCGGCGACCTGCTGCTGCACATGACCGAAATCCTGCGTACCCGCCCCGACGTGCTGGCGCAGTATCACCGGACGTTCCGCTACATCCTGGTCGACGAGTACCAGGACACCAACGTGGTGCAGTACCTGTGGCTGCGGTTGCTCGCCCAGGAGCGTCGCAACATCTGCTGCGTCGGCGACGACGACCAGAGCATCTATTCCTGGCGCGGCGCCGAGGTGGAGAACATCCTGCGCTTCGAGCAGGATTTCCCGAGCGCCCGCATCGTCCGGCTAGAGCGCAACTACCGCTCGACCGCGCCGATCCTGGCCGCCGCCGCCGGCCTGATCGCGCATAACGAGGGCCGGCTGGGCAAGACCTTGCGCTCCGGCCGCAACGACGCCGCCGGCGAGCGCGTCGCCGTGGTGGCGCTGTGGGACAGCGACGAGGAGGCGCGCATGGTCGGCGGGCGGATCGAGGCGCTGCGCCGCGACGGGCACGCGCTGGCCGAGATGGCGGTGCTGGTGCGGACGGGCGCGCAGACCCGCGCCTTCGAGGAGCGGCTGATGACGCTCGGCATTCCATACCGGGTAATCGGCGGCCTGCGGTTCTACGAACGCGCCGAAATCCGCGACGCCATCGCCTACATGCGCTTGCTGCACCAGGGCGCTGACGATCTGGCATTCGAGCGGATCGTCAACACGCCCCGGCGTGGCGTTGGCGACACCGCATTGCGTACGATGCACGAAGCCGCCCGGGCACGCGGCATCCCGCTGATGGCGGCGGCGGCGGCGTTGGTGGCCGAGGGCTCGTTGCGTGGCAAGCTGCGCGACGGGCTGCGCGGGCTGCTGGATGGGTTCGACCGCTGGCGGGAGATGCTGGGCCGCGACGGCCACGTGGTCACGCTGCAGACCATGCTCGACGAGAGCGGCTATACAGGGATGTGGCGGCAGGACAAATCCGCCGATGCGCCCGGCCGGCTGGAGAACCTCAAGGAGCTGGTACGCGCGCTCGCCGACTTCGAGACGTTGGCTGGCTTCCTCGACCATGTCAGCCTGGTCATGGAGAACGAGGAAAGTGCCGCCACCGACCGCGCCAACCTGATGACGCTGCACGCCGCCAAGGGCCTGGAGTTCGATACGGTGTTCCTGCCGGGCTGGGAGGAGGGGCTGTTCCCCAGCCAGCGGACCATGGACGAAAGCGGCGCCAAGGGATTGGAGGAGGAGCGCCGCTTGGCCTATGTCGGCCTGACCCGGGCGCGGCGACGGGCGGTGGTCAGCCACGCCGCCAATCGTCGCATCTACGCCAACTGGCAGAGCAGCATCCCCAGCCGCTTCATCGACGAGCTGCCCGACGCCGAGATCGAGCGCGCCGGGTCGGCGGCGCTGGCGCGGGACCGCATGGTGGGCGCGCCAAGCGTGTTCGCCGGGCAGTTCCCGATGGTGGCCCGCCGCCCGGCGCGTGACATCGAAGTCTGGGAGATGCCGGCCCGGCCGGCGGCCGCCGCCACGATCCCGGTGGGGACGCGGGTGTTCCATCAGAAATTCGGCTACGGGACGGTCACCGGAGCCGATGACGACCGGCTGGACGTGGAATTCGAGAGTTCCGGCCCGAAGCGGCTGCTCGACCGCTTCGTGGAGCGTGCATGAGCCGGGCACGGGAGGTCCGGCACGCGACGGCGTTGGAGACGGTCAGCGTCACGGTACCGGAGCACGCGCTGGAGCTGTACGAAGCGGCGCTGCTGTCGGTGTGCGGGACGGTCGGTTTCTTCCTGGACGACGACACCGGGCTATGGCTGGTCGAAGGCGTCAAGGACCAGGGCGCGCACGAGCCGGAACTGCTGGCGGCGCTGGCGCTGACCGACGCGGCGGCGGGGTTGCAGCCTTTGGTGCAACGGCGTCCGACGCACGCCGACGGCTGGCTGGCGCGCACCCACTCGGCATTTCCCGAGCAGCCGGTGGGCCGGCGCTTCACCATCCGCGGCACCCACTTGACCGATGCGGCGCTGCCGGGGCGCATTCCCGTGGTGCTGGACGCCGCCATCGCGTTCGGCTCAGGGGAGCACGGTTCGACGCGGGGCTGCCTGCGGGCGCTGGAGCGGATTGCATACCGGCAGCCGAAACGGATTCTCGACATGGGGACCGGCACCGGGATTCTCGCAATGGCGGCGGCGAAGCTGCTGCACCGCACCGCCAAGGCTACCGACATCGAGCCATGGTCGGTCCGCGTGGCTCGCGAAAACGTTGGGCGCAACGGTCTCACGCCATTAATTCACGTGCGCCGGGCAGATGGCTGGTCAGCGCCGTGGGTGGTGACCGGCGCGCCGTATGATCTGGTGTTCGCCAACATCCTGGCTCGGCCGCTGTGCCGGATGGCGGGCAGCCTGTCCCGGTACTTGGCGCCGAACGGCAGGGCGATCCTGTCAGGCTTGCTGCAGCGGCAAGTGCGCTGGGTGCTAAGCGCGCATCGCCAACATGGGCTGGTGTTGGACGCCACGCTGCACGAGGGCGCCTGGGCTACCCTCGTGCTCCGCCATGGATGCGGCTAGACTGCCCGACGAGCGTGGGCGAAGGCCGGATCGAACACCCGGGACAGATCGTTCCGAGCCAGGCCGATATCGGCAAGCTCATGGTCGGACAGGCCCGACAGCTCATCCAGCACCGCGCGCCGGCGCGAAGTCTCGGCCAGCTACTGGCCCAAGAACGCCAATCGGGCGAACACGCCATGCCGCTGGCGAGAAGCCGGATAAATGGCCGGGTTCGCCGGCGAAAAGGCGCTCGGCGCTACGAAAGTCAGGTCGCTCTGGGATGTATGGGCATTCATCGTCTTCGTTCCTATAAGCCTCCGCACCATGCCGGAATTCAGTTAGCTGCAGAGTTCTTGTGCATCGCAATATAAGGCCGTCGGGCGGTTGCCTGGATTGTTCGATTGCCACGACAGTTATGCAACAGGCGCATTGCTTGTTGACAAGCCATGACAAAACCGTGAAGCTCGCTGGAGGGTCGCAAACCGTGAAAACACCCCAACTCGCTGATCTGCGCGCCGAATTGCACAGGCTGGGCATTTACGGATTTCTCGTACCGCGCGCTGACGAGCATCTCGGCGAATACGTCTCTCCATCGGCTGAACGGCTGGCTTTCCTCACTGGCTTCACCGGCAGCGCGGGGCTGGCGATCGTGTTGCCGGACCGCGCGTGCCTGTTCGTGGACGGTAGGTACGTCCAGCAAGCGGCGGACCAGGTTGGACGAGGCCAGGCCGGGCAGGGCGAGTGGGAGCACCGCCACATCACCGACCAGCCGCCTTCGGAGTGGCTGGCGCAAGCGGCGTCCGAGCAGCCGGTCGGCTACGATCCATGGCTCATCGGCGAGGAGCAGCTTGCTCGCTTCACCGCAGCGGGCTGCCGCATGGTGGCGCTCGACCCGAACCCGCTGGACACGGTGTGGAAGGACCGCCCTGCGCCGCCCTCGACCCCGGTTTGCATCCAGCCGCTCGCGCTGGCTGGGAGGAGTTCGCCGGAAAAGCGCGCCGACATCGCCGGGGCGCTCCGCGACGCCAAGCAGGACGCAACGGTCATCACCGACCCGGCCTCGGTAGCCTGGCTGCTCAACATCCGCGCTAGCGACGTGCCGTTCACGCCATTCGCGCTGGGCTTCGCGATCCTCCACGGCGACGCCCACGCAGAGCTGTTCATGACGCCGGCGCGGGTGTCGGCGGAGGTGCGGACCTGGCTCGGCGACGCGGTGTCGGTGGTCGACCGCGCCGGGCTGCCCGACGCCTTGCGTGCGCTGGCCAGCCGGACCGTGCGGGTGGACCCGGCGAATTCCCCGGCATGGTTCGCCCGGGCGTTGCGCGAGAGCGGCGCCACGGTGGTTCCAGGCATGGACCCCTGCCTGCTGCCCAAGGCGCGCAAGAACGCCGTTGAACAGGCTGGCGCGCGCGTGGCGCAGGCGCGCGACGCCGAGGCGGTGTGCCGTTTCCTGTGCTGGGTCGAGGCGCACGGCGTCGGCCAGACCGAGCAGTCCGCGGCCGACCGCCTGCTGGCGCTGCGCCAGGCGCTGCCGGATTTCCACGGCGAGAGCTTCCCGGCGATCTCGGCCGCCGGCGAGCATGGCGCCATCATGCACTACCGGGCCGACCCCGCCACCGACCGGCGCATCGACGCCGACGAGTTGTACCTGATCGACTCCGGCGCGCAGTTCCCGTGCGGGACCACAGACGTGACGAGGACGGTGTGGACCGGGCCGGGCGTGCCGCCGGACACGCTGCGCGACCGCTACACCCGCGTGCTGAAGGGGCATGTGGCGATTGCCCAGCTTCGCTTCCCGCACGGAACCCACGGCGCGCACCTCGACAGCTTCGCCCGGCAATGGCTGTGGCAGGCCGGCCTCGACTTCGACCACGGCACCGGCCACGGCGTCGGCAGCTATCTTTCGGTGCATGAAGGCCCGGTAAGCCTTAGCCGGTTGGCGCGTCCGGTGCCGCTGGAGGAGGGCATGGTGCTGTCCAACGAGCCCGGCTTCTACGCTCCCGGCGAGTTCGGCATCCGGCTGGAGAACCTACTCCTGGTGCGGCCGTTCGCCGCCGGCCGCGCCTTCTTGGAGTTCGAGACGTTGACACTGGCGCCGTTCGACCGTCGGCTGATCGCGCCCGGGTTGCTGTTGCCGCATGAGACGGCGTGGCTCGACGCCTATCACCGCCGGGTCGCGCAAGAGGTCGGCCCGAAGCTGTCGCCCGACGAGCGTGCCTGGCTCGACCAGGCGTGCCGGCCCTTGGCCGCGGCCTGACCGGCGCCTGCGATGGCATGGCTTTGTGGCATCGCCGCTGCGTCCGGGACCGATTGAGTGCCGGAGGGCCATACCGTCCATCGTCTGGCAGCCGCCTTCGCGGCCCAGTTCGCCGGCAAGCAGGTCGAGGCGTCCAGCCCGCAGGGACGTTTCGTGGCCGGTGCGGCGATGCTCGATGGACGGCTGCTGCTGGCCGCCGAAGCACATGGCAAGCAGATGTTTCTGGGCTTCTCCGAGGAGCTTTGGCTGCGCGTCCACCTGGGCCTGTACGGGATGTGGCGGTTCGCGGGCGTCGGTTTGGAGGGCATCGGCCGCCGTCGCGCCAAGGCGTTGGTCAAGTCGGGCGCCGCTGTCGAGTTGGACGAGTTCCCGCCCGAGCCGCGCGGCGCTGTCCGGCTGCGGCTGCTTGCCGGCGGCCATCTCGCCGACCTGAGCGGCCCGACCGCCTGCGAGCTGCTGTCCTCGGCGGAAAAGGCGGCGTTCATGGCCCGCCTCGGCGACGATCCGCTGCGCTCCGACGCCGACCCGGCGCGGGCCTACGGCAGGCTGCACGCCTCGCGCGCCGCCCTCGGCCTGTTGCTGATGCGCCAGGACATCGTGGCCGGGATCGGGAACATCTACCGCGCCGAGCTGCTGTTCCGCGCCCGTCTGGAGCCGCACCGTCCCGGCCGCGAGCTGACGCCGCCGGTGTGGCAGGCGCTGTGGGACGATCTCGGCGGCCTGTTGCGCGATGGCGTCCGGACCGGGCGCATCGTGACCACCGAGCCGCGCGACCGGCCGCGCCGCTCCGGGGCGGTGGGACGCGACGCCGCCACCTATGTCGCCCACCGCGCCGGCCGGCCGTGCCGCCTGTGCGGCAACCCGGTGCTGGCGGAACCGATGGCCGGGCGGACGTTGTATTGGTGCGCCTGCTGCCAAACCAGCTGAGGCGGCTCGGTCACGCGAAGCCTTGCGACGTCGCTTTCGACTGCCGGGCCTGCGGGCCGATGACCTCCCTCAGCCGCTCGGCCACTACCTCGGGCAGCAGCTTGCGGCGCACCGAAGCCGCCGCTAACTCGCCGACCTCGCGTGCCCTGACGCGGTTCTCGACGACCTCGCGCATCATGTCGGCAGCCACCGACACATCCGGCTCGCCCCATACCGAGCCGCGCTGAAACGGCCCGTCGGCCAGCTTCACCGCGACTTCCACGCAGGGCACCAGGTAGCTGTTGTCGTGATCCATGTATTCGAGGTTGCCGGAGTAGTTGGACGCGATCACCGGCACGCCAGGGCTGTTCAACGCTTACGAATGGCGGTGAGTGAGAGCAGGTTCTTGATGCCTGCGAGACCGGCGCGGTAGCGGTCCTGACTGAGCGTGTCGGTCTGGTTTGCCTTGAGGATGTTGAAGGCG
>JAABUY010001249.1_pt1 | contig 35580 bp, 31 predicted proteins | sample 5560271 | NCBI WGS metagenome assembly JAABUY01 (sample SAMN10711886, study PRJNA513374) | rock metagenome | isolation source: Antarctica rocks | place: Antarctica: Victoria Land, University Valley
TGACTGAAAAGAAGTGATCAAAAAGCACATCAGCATGTAAATTTCTTATGTTGAGAGTTTTATGTGCTATTTCTAGTGTTAACCGCCATAGCCTTATAGGCTGCATGCGATGTATGAAGAATAAATATATAAATAAATATTAATGATATGTTATAACAAGATAATTTTATGTAAACAGATCAATATAGTTACTCATAATGCTTTTAATTCTTTGATGAAGATAAGAATGCAAAGACAATCTGTAAAGATGAAAACATCTTAATAATATACACATTGACTTGAGCTATCTATAAGGTCTGCTTCAGGTTTATAATCATTAAACTTAAGATTAAAATAGTTAATATTGTTTAGTTTTTATATTATTAACACTCACTGTTCAGAAGTCAGAGTGTTATCATTATTGTTATTGTTAAATAATTAATTATTTTCTTCATTATCTTTATTGTCTCAGTTCTAATTATCTTATATAAGGTCAGTAAGTGATTTTCATTGCTGATGTATAAAATCAGTTTCTTAATAAATTTAATCATTACTATCACTGCCTTTCATCATACTAATATAAGACTCATACTAATATAAGACTCATAATGATGTATTTTCTTCATTATATCAGTATAAATAAATGAAGCTGACATGTTACTGTTGTCTTGATAGTCTGAATCAAACTGATGAGACAGATTTGACTTGATGAGATTAATAGACTTAGGTGAGACTGTGTTGAAATTATTTAATTGTAATAAGAAGATTAATATAGAATGACAGAGACTGCTGAATGACTAAAATAAGTCAATAGATAGATAGTTAACTTCAATCTCTAATAATGTCATTTTAAATGTTTTTTCTTTATCTTTCTTGTCTCTTGTTCTAATGAAGACTTCAGCAAAGAGATTAAATTCAGATAAAAGTCTTTCAGTTATGTAATAAAGACTTTAACAGCATTACAGTGTAACATTAAGACTTATAAAGTTGTCAGTAATTAAGTGATAAAATAATATACTTAAATAGATGTTTAACTCAATGTTAGATAGTGTGGCCTGATGAGATAAGATGATGATGATGATGTGAAAGTAAGGTGTTTTTAAAAGAATTATAATGTTGTGATAAGATGACTGACTGATACTCAGATTAAATGATTAAGTATTTAATGAATTAAATTTAATGTTGCTATATGTGAGCTAATGATGCAGTTAATGCTGTTAATTTGTTAAAATTAAGTGTGTATAAGAAGCTGAATTCTAACTATGATGAGAATACTGCTCTATATATACATAGTCTCATGACTGAGCAAGTAGCATGTCATTATATGATGCATTTAGTCATATTGATGAAGAAAAAAAGCAATTGTCTTATTGAAAAGACAGTGAGCACACAAGCAAGATGATGTAATCAAGAGTCTTAAAGTGAATGATTAAATAGACTTCATAATAGATATATAATAAGTACTTATAGAATATTTGCTTTCAATAAAGACAGTTTTGTATGAAGTAGATGTCAATATTAGAAAGATGTAGAATAGCTTTAGATTGTAATGAATTACAGTTATTTATAAGAAAATTCTCTGTAATTAAAAAGATAAAATTGATAACTTTATTGTTCATTATATAACAAAAAGCAACATTGTACAGTATAAGAGTTTTAAGAGATTAATGAATACTTTAAAGTTTTATATAACATTTATGTTGTTGTTGTTGATGTTATTGATGTTGTTGTTATTGCTATATACATTATATAATTATCAGCATTGAATCAGTTCAGTATAAAAGCATTAAATGTATGATGAGTGTTGTGAAAGAAGTTAAGATTTAAGAAGAAAAGAAAAGAGATTTTAAAGAGAAGATAAGAAAAATTTATAATTTATTTTACAGTTAAATAAATAAGAGTGAATTTTTGCTGCTTACTTATTAAATAAAATAAAAATTAACAATAAAAATACTCTGTACATATCAGAAGCATTAGTGACAGCTTTACTTTTAATTAATAAATAGAGAAGTCTTAAAATTGTTATTGTGTTTATGTATAAAATAGAAAATCATGAAATATCAAGTGATGAAGATAGAAAATTATATAATGTTAAGATTTTGTAATTGTATAAAGATCAGAATAGAGAATAATAACAATGTATTTTTTTTATACAATAATGCTTTTTAATATTTAAAGCTTTACTTGTAAAGAAGAGAAGATTATATTATGAGTTGCATTTACATTAAGATTTTATAATTTAGTTATTGACTAAGTCTTTAAGATGAAAACTCTTACTTTTAGTCTTTATATAAAGCTTTTTCTTTTTTTCTTTAAATAATTTTTCTTGTATTTAGAAACTATTAATTAAGCATTGATCTCATTGCAAACCTGTGACAAAAGTAGTCTGAAAGATTGAAAAAGTAATGTTTTAAGAGTGAAATATAGTGGTGCAAGTTTAATTTTAATATTTTATAAAGATTTTAATGTAATGCAGTGTTTTTTAATGTTGTTAACATGTTGCTATGTGATTTAATTAAGTAAAAAGTCAGAAAATTAAAACTTTTAATGTTGTACAATGTTTTTGCTTATAACTTTCTGATAAAACAAGATATAAAAATGATTTTGATGAGTAAAATACAGAAGAATGTAATGTAAAAAATTTACTGATTTTAATTTTTTTTAATTTTTGATATCTTTGTTGATTGTTGATGTGCATGTGAATGTAAAAGTGTTGTAATAGATTTTGATATTTAAAATATTATAAAGACTGAGAAGTGAATGTTTTTAAGTAGTTTTTAATATAAAAATAGATAAAGTAAATAGCACAGATGACTAGTGTATTGTTTTGATACTTTAAGTAAGATAAAAAATGTTAAAAGTAATAACTCAGAAAATTGTGAAAGATAGTGAATTTAAATCTTATTCTCATCACTAAAATTATTTGATCAGATCTGTCATGTTAAATAAGAAAAACAAGTAAGAAAATTTTATAAATCTTAATTGTGTATACAATACACTAAATCTACATTTATTTAGTTATTATTTAACATAAAAACTTTCATTTCATTAAAAAACACTGACAGCCTAATGTTTAAGACTTAAGTCTAACTGTAATGATTTTAATGAAGTGAACTTCTTAACATATTATATATATTTTCTTATAACAATATCTATACTTAACACTTTTAACTGTCATAGCCTTATAGACTGCATGCAATGTATAATGCATTTCTCTGTTACTTAAGCAATTCTCTCTGTCAGGCCACCTCACTGTCACTTATTTTGTGATGTTGAAACAGCTAGAATTATTGAAATATTCACATCACTAGACTAATTACATAAAAACTAAATAGTTCATGATCATTTTCTTTCAAATCAGCTTTGCAAATTCAACTTTATCTCTTAATGCATGATATCTAATTAATTTAGTAGTCAATTTCTTTACTCTATTCTCTTTTTTCTGCATCATAATTTTATTCTTATTGACTGTAAAAACTCAGATATCTTCAACAGTCTTTCATGACTGCTTCTTTCATTACTGCTACTGTTTTTCAAGAAATTTCTAATTAATCTATCATAAGACTGCTCTATCTGTCACAGCTATTAAAACTGTGTTTTTCAAATCTAAGACATATAAATATAATGATGAAGTCATATCAATAAGAATCTCATTCATAAACTGATTAATTCAGATTGCTGTATAAAGTGTGACAGTGATGTTGATCTGAACATTATTGAAATTTGTAAGAGATGTAAAGAAAGAAGTTGTTGATTGAGAAAGATTTAAAATAATAACAGAAGAATTATACAGAATAAGTTTAGCAACTCATTATACATTAAAAATATTTTTAGTTGTGATAGCTGTTGATTTGATCTTCTGATAATAATGCAGAAAGTTTATTTTATTAATATTGATAACATTATAATGAAAATGCTTATGCATCAGTTTCTTATAGATCTTAATCAATGAGCTGAAGACTTCAACATTCAGTGATTATAATAAATAAATTGAATGAAAAGAAAGACATAAAGTGATGATGCTGTGATTACAGCAGTACTGAATAAAGTTATTAAATACATAACTTTCATAATTATTCAGTATTAAGAGTCAATAAGTTTCTTTAGTTTGTGTCTTAATGTATAGATTAAAGATCTCTAATCATTAAAGCTTTAATTCATTAATAATTTAGTCATTTTCACTGATTAATAAAACAGTCTTATCATTTTTAATAAAGTTTAATCAGATCTGCTGTATGCTCTTATTTTTAAAGATGAAGTAGAAAGAAAGAACATTATCATTGAAATATATATATTCAATAAGAAACACTCAGTTCTAATTATCAGCTTAAATACTGAAAGCTTATCTTTTTATGCATTATATTAAGACTTTAAAGCTGTCAACAATGCTTATAGTGAATTTCTTTTCATTTATATTGTATATATTTAATTTCAAGATATCATGCTGAATTCAAGTGAAGTTATATAGATCAAATTATTTCTAAATAAATTTAATATTTTCAGTATTCTTTCAATTCTGATTGAAATTGCAACTATATTAAGTCTTAAATTCTGAATGTCAACACAGAAAACTTAAATATTAATTATATCTTAAAGATTTCTGATCATTCTTAGTCTTCATAAGCTGTTTAATCATGAATTTCAGCTGAACAATTCATGAAGATCATTCTCAGACTGTCATAATATCAATTTACTGAATTAGAACATTCTTCTTGTGCATTGACAGCTACTATTAAGTAATGTAAAAGATCTTTACTGATTATCTTTCTTTTCATTGAGCTTGTAGAATAGATCAAGATAGATTATAGATTTAAGTGATTTTGCAAAGAAAGACTGATGAATTACTATTTAAATCAGTTAGAACTAAGAAATACTAAGTGTCAATGTCAGAAATTGACTTAGTCAGTTCATCTGAAGTCATTGTAAATGTGTAATGACAGCAAGATGAGTGACAGAGTTTGCTGTGACAAGGTGACCTGAATAGGTGAGTGGCTCAGGTAACAGGGAAATTTGTTAAAGAATAAATAAATAAAATAAATAAATAAATATAAAAATAAACAAGAAATCAAAAACATTAAAAACTGAAAGTTGTGTAAAGAGCTTTGCAATTAAATGTACTGAAAAGCAGCAGATATAATAAGAAAAGATGAGTGTATAAAATGCAAATAAAGCAAAATTAAACATAACTATGAAGTCTGTTTCTTATTAGTGACTATGCTTATTGTATAAGTGATGAATATATGCAGAAAGAAGTTGCTTGTATGATGTAGCAGTAAAATTTTTTAAATGTTGAAAATGAAGCTTTATCATTATAAATAAGAATGATGAAGATAAAAGATTTAAGAAGTTTAAAGATGTAAATAAGCTCTTTTACATGCTTTAAGTGAATTTTTGATTTCTGTTGTAATTGTTTTGCTTTTTAGTAAGATAAACACATTAATTGAAAGTACAACAATATCAAATTATACAGTTGATACTCTGTTTGTTTTGACAATTTCAATGCTAGTTCTTCTTTACTATGCTGCTCAGCTTCAGGATTCAATTGTAATATCTATACAATCTAAAAACATATCACTCTCATTTTCCCAGCTCATAGTTGACTCAGAGCTTGATACCACTCAGTTGTCGTACACTAGCCCATATGGTATCAGAGATCTTGACAGGTAACTTTCTGCCTTTGAGTCTCTGATCGATTAGCCACATGCCGACAACGAACTCCTCTCTTGACAGCATGCCGGTAGACTGGTTGTTCACCAGATCCCAGATCTCTGCTAGGACGCCGTCCGACAGCCGACTGCGCAGCCAGATCTCCCGCACCACCACATTCAATACCATTGAACTTCCAGCAGTTGCCGAACGATTCTGATCAAAAGCGCTGTTCATGCTGGGATCCGCTATGTCGAATCCCTTGTTGGCAGCCCAAACGCCCTCGTAAAGTTTACGTTCACGCTCATTTACTTCGTCTCGCCACCGCTTACGATCACCCTCATGATGCTTGTTCGGATGTTTCTTTAATAGATTTCTTCGGCCATGTTGATGGACGCCAGATGTCTTAGAAGGTTCATCATCGGACGATGGGGTTCGCCGCATAGTGTGCCTCATACCCTTAGCAGGACTCGGAGTGCGAGAACTCAGACTACTCTCATGTCGCTGTTGGTAGTATAAGGCTTTCTGAGGCTTGACGTGACGTGCTGGAAGTGGTAGAATATTGAATTTCGTCGGAGATGGGGCGCGAGAGCAAGCTAGGGACGATGCAACGATGGCATTTGCTAGGGAATCCTCCGTAAGATGCGAGGCCGCAGTGCTCGAAGGCCTCTGCCGCCATTTCTCGCCGTTTGATCGTGCATGCTGTGCCTCGAGTGTACTGCCCTGCTCTGAAGTGGGTCCACGAGTCGGCTGGGAGTCGGACTCGCCGAAGTTTCTAGTACCTGTTGGCAGTGTGTTGTTTGAACTCCTGCTTGCCGAGAGATCCAATACAGCATCAGGAGTCTCTCGCAAGCTGATCTGTGACAAACGACTACTTCTGCGTGTGGGCGGCAGTGGCGGGTTCTGGCCTACGCGGGGCGTCGGAGCGATTGATTCGACCCTAAAGCTGTCGTAGGAACTTTTTCTGACATTAATATAAGAAACTCTTGCGCTCGAACTAGGCCGTGATGGTATTTGACTGTTCCGTCGGGATGGGGCTTCCCAGTGGTTTGCAGTAGCATCTATTTTGGGATCTCGCAACGCCAATGTTGAAGGGTCCAAAGACCTGGTGGGCATAACGGCTTGAGCACTGACCTGATGGGCAACACGCGCATCATTCGCCATTTGAGGGCTCGTGTATCCATCCGTCTGAGTTGAACGCCTTTGCTTTCCTGTCGTATCAGCACCTTTCAAACGAACGTTGCCCTCCACAGGGGCCCGAAGTGGTTTAGGAGACAGGATATCGTGCTTGGTCGTAGATATAGTAGAGGTTGTAAGCGCTTCACATGGCCGTGCTCTGCTCTTGCGCTCAAAGATATTGACGAGCACATCAGTGGGCGCTATAGATGTGGTGTCCGTTGGCGCTTCCAGATCCTTCATGAGGAGTAGATCTCTGCTTTGCTGTCGATCTGTGCCAATAGTAGTTGCGACCAAGATTTGCTGTGTCTGAGGTGCATGTCGTGCTGCTGCAAGCTTGGCTGCGATGTCTGATGGTGACCGCGAACGATTGATTTCCCGGTCCTTTGGTAACCGGAGTGTGTCTCGCCCGGTCCGATGCATGGTCTCCTGTAATTCCTTGTGATGGGGCAAAGTGTTTGGTGAGCTTTGATAAGCCGTGGTGCTGTGACCGTCGAGCAATCTTTGGGACGCCATTGCCTGAGTACTTGCAGTTATGGCCGCCGCTAGTGCTCCGTTGGTGCCACTGCTTGTGTGGGGCATAGGTAGGTCTTCGACTAACCAGTAGGTAGCTTGCTGAAAACCAGACACCCCTGCAACGTGCAGCAAGTCGGTGCCAAATGGGAGGAGGGAGGGGGGTATCCGTTGACTCCTAGCTTTGATGGAGCGGAAGGATGACTTGGCTTTTAGCTGGGATTTAGCTACAATCGCTTTGCGTACGTTGAAAAAATGAGTAAGCCCCATCCAGAAGCCATGTTCTGGCTGAGAACTCGGAAAGCAGCCTTAGTGTGTCGTCCGTTCAAACAGTCTTCCCAGTGAGTGGCTACGGCCACATCTGGGTTCATGGGAACCAAGACACCGCAACGCGTCATACCTTGTAGGGCTGAAGGCTCGGTCCATTCATGCATTAGCGCGCTACGGTAGACCCGCGTTTACTTCCATACCTAAGGTACCTTAGGTAAAGTATCTTAGGTAAGGTACCCTAGGCTCCAAAGGTACAAATACTTGTAGGTTAGGTACTCCGAACTGCAGGCGGCTGCGTTAGAAGCTGATTCTGGTTGTGTGTTGCGTGCAGTCCGGATAATGTCGACCTCTTCAAGATACGACGTTCGCTCTCTCAGAGTTACAGTAGGCCACTGCATTGCTCATGGATGAGCGATGGCAAACGCCGGGAAAGGCGACGAAGAGGATATGGACATTCCAGAGGAGACAGCACAGCTAGACGAACGCAGGCAGTATGGTCATGGCACTCTTACTGAGAAAGATTTGGATGAGAAGTATGTTCACTATCATATACCTAGTGATTGCTATTCTCGCTCACAGTAAACTTGGAGATACCCGGACCGGCCACACAACCACTCCCCAACTCTGCCATTTCACGATCTCTTTTTGACATTGTTCAATCCGCTGAATGAGAACAAGAAAAGACCTACGGGCCCGACGGTGGCGCGGAAGAAGCAGGGACCCCATGGGCCGGCGAATCTGTCGCCGAACGAAGCTCGCCGGGCTATCATTGAGAGGTTCATCTCGCGTTGGCGCAAGGAGGTTGGGAACGACATATTGCCCGCATTCAGATTGATTATTCCGGAGAAGGATAGAGATCGCGCTATGTATGGATTGAAGGAGAAGACAATCGGCAAGCTCTTGGTTAAAGTTATGAAGATCGACAAGAACTCCGAGGACGGTTTTAACCTCTTGAACTGGAAGCTGCCCGGCCAAAGCGCGGCCAGCAGAATGGCAGGGGACTTTGCTGGCCGATGCTTCGAGGTCATCTCTAAGCGTCCGATGCGAATAGCGGTGGGAGACATGTCGATTGGTGAGGTCAATGACCTCCTAGATCGACTCTCCGCAGCACAAAAGGAAGAGAACCAGTTACCGTTGTTCGAGCAATTTTACGAAGGCATGAACGCGGAGGAGCTCATGTGGTTGATCCGGATCATTCTTCGCCAAATGAAGGTTGGTGCCACGGAGAGGACAATCTTTGACGTGTGGCACCCAGATGCAGAGGCTCTCTTCAACGTGTCCTCTAGTTTGCGCCGCGTTTGCTGGGATCTCTTTGATCCGTCTGTACGGTTGGAGGGCGAAGATTGCGGTATAGCCCTTATGCAATGTTTTCAACCCCAGCTTGCACAGTTCCAGATGCACTCCTTCCAAAAGATGGTGGATAAGATGAGACCGGTCGAGAACGACACTGCGTTCTGGATTGAAGAGAAGCTCGACGGGGAGCGAATGCAATTACACGTGGTCGAGGACGAGAGTGTACCCGGTGGGAAAAGATTCGGTTTCTGGTCGAGGAAGGCGAAGGATTATACCTATCTGTATGGATCTGGCTTCGAAGATGAGAAAGGGGCATTGAGCCGGCACATCAGAGATGCCTTCGATGACGGGGTGCGCAACATCATACTCGACGGTGAGATGATAACATGGGACCCAGAACAGGACGCCATGGTGCCTTTTGGTACTTTGAAGACCGCTGCGCTTGCCGAGCAGCGCAATCCATTCTCCACCGGTCAGCGACCTCTGTACCGAATCTTCGACGTCCTCTACCTCAACGGTGAGGTGCTTACCAGTTACACACTTCGGGATCGTCGAAGGGCTCTCGAGGCTAGTGTCAAGTCCATATATAGGAGGATGGAAATCCATAGCTACACCGAGGCTCACAGTGCTGGCGAGATCGAGCCACTGCTGCGTAAGGTCGTAGCTGAAGCCTCGGAAGGACTCGTTCTGAAAAACCCGCGCTCAATGTATCGGTTGAATGATCGGAATGACGACTGGATGAAGGTGAAGCCGGAGTATATGACCGAGTTTGGGGAGTCTCTGGATTGTATCGTCATTGGTGGTTATTACGGTTCAGGTAGCCGAGGGGGTAAACTGTCGAGCTTTATGTGTGGACTGCGAGTCGACGAAAACCAGATTCGTCAAGGTGCGAACCCGATGAAATGTTACTCATTCTTCAAAGTCGGTGGTGGCTTTACAGCGGCAGATTATGCCAACGTCAGGCACCACACTGATGGCAAATGGATTGATTGGGATCCCAAACACCCACCAACAGATTATATTGAGTTGAGCGGAGGCGACCTTCAATATGAGCGTCCTGATGTCTGGATCAAGTCCAACGAATCCGTCGTCTTATCTGTCAGGGCTGCATCGATCACCACCACGGACCAGTTCCGAATGGGCCTTACTCTACGCTTTCCTAGATTCAAGAGACTTCGGATGGATCGTGACTGGACAACAGCACTGTCTGTACAGGGTTTCTTGAACCTGAAATCGAACGTCGAAAAGGAGCAGAAGGAGAAGGAATTCAAGGTTGATGACGGAAGGAGGAAGAGAACAAAGATTACGAGAAAGAAGGCTCTTGTCGTCGCTGGTAATGACGAGTCGTTGAAGGCTGCCTATGCAGGTCCAGAGACGAACTTATTTGAGGGGCTGAATTTCTGTGTGTTTTTCTTCACCAGTGTACATAGTATCAGGCTAATTTCGACGCCAGACATTATGACAGACTCATCGAAGCGCGAAAAGAAGAGCAAATCGGAAGTCGAACAGATCGTGAAAGCCAATGGTGGTAGAATATATCAAACGCATGATGCCGCGCTAAATACCGTCTGTGTAGCCGACAAACGTAAGCTAGAAGCCTCCCTTGCCTTTCTGATTCTGACAAGACCCAGGCGCTGTAAAGGTCGCTTCTCTCCAGAAGGCTGGAAAGTTGAACATCGTCCATACTTCGTGGCTCTTTGACTGTATCAAGCAAAACCAGTCGGACGTTGGTAGATTTAAGGTGCTACTGCCGTTGGAGCCGGCGTATGCATTGTCCATATTGCCATATTGTATCGTGAGCTAACATCTTGGAAGACATATGTTCCATGTCACGCATGAATCGAAAGAGAGTATCGAAGAAAATGTTGACAGTTTCGAGGACTCATATGCTAGAGACGTCACCGTGGCTGAGCTCAAGGACGTAGGTGCTCTCTGCTCATTCGGTAGCAATCTACTGAAGCGCGTGAAAGATATTTAAACGTATGCCATCAATGGCCACCTCTCGGTTCGACGCTTTGAAAATGATGGCGGAGCTCGAAGTGCAGGACCGTGACTCTGGACTCTCAACTTGCTGGATGTTTAAAGGTTTGTCTATATACATAGACAGACCCCAGCACGCCTCGACCGATATTCTCAACGGCGAAGCGCCAGGGCCAATGGCACCACTGGATCTAAGGCTCCACATGGCCTCCAACACGGCCAGATTTGCAGGCGCCCGGCTCGCGGAAGATCTAAAAGACGAAAACATCACTCATGTCGCCGTTGGTGAAAATCGGTCAAGGCTGAGAAGCATCCGAGAGACCATGTCCAGGTATTATCCGCGTCCTTCTTTGTCCATTTCGCGACGAAGAGCTGACGGGTTCACATAGGCAGAAGCGATTACCTCGGATTGTCACCGTCGAGTGGATAGAGCAGAGTTGGGCGGAGAAGACGCTCCTGGACGAAGAACGTGGGTGAAATCTCTAGTCTCTACAGCGTTAGCCTCTGTGGTTGCTAATCTTGTTCCCGCAGGCTTCGCCCCTGCTTGAAAAGACACCAGGAGGGGGACAGTGAGATAGTGTTATCTGTTACGATTCGTGAACATGACGATGCGAAATGAGAATGTACGGAACATTGGGCATGCCGTGACGCACAAGGCAAACCAGAGGCACAACCATCAAAGGAGCCGACAAAGCGCACTTCGGGCCGGCCCAGGTTAGTGACTACGATGGCGAAATGGCGTGATGACATGATGCAAAATCATACTAGATATACAATCATAACAATGTACATATGAAGAATGTCATGAAAATATTTCCCATCGGTGGAAGGCTTCACCTGCAATGGCGGGAACACCTTGCCATATCCTACCAAGAAAGCCAGTCTCTACACCTCCAAACGAATAATCAATAGATCCGTTGGAGAACGATCACTGACATCCGAGAATGGGAGGGAGATATTATCGCTGTTATCGTTGCCGAGCAGGTGACGGTTTTGGGATGGCCTCATCTCGGGAGTTTGGAAGCGATCAGCGATCACTAAGAGTCCCTCACAACCTTGATCGTCCAGAATGACAGCATGCAATCAAGAAAGCCCCGGTTCCACAGCGGCCGGAATCCTCGTAGCGCTGAAAGATTACTGCTTGACTTGGCAAGGATTTAATCATCGTTGCTGATGTGGAAGCTGACGTTCGGTCGATGTGAAGCACGAATGCGTGCTCTTTCATTCAGCTCCGAAGACTATGCTTCAAGCCCTGGTGCCCGGCTTATCCAACGATTTGGTACGTGCCCGTCGTGTCGCGATTGGCGTTGGCCCGGCGCTCGTGGTGGCAACCATAGCCGCGCCTTCCCCTTCGCATTGTCGGGGAGCTTCCCCTCTCTGCGCATGTTCATCTCCAACACGATGATACGGAGGAAGTCACTGTTCTCGCGAGGTTCCCGTTGGCGTATTTCCGGAGCCGTGGCGGCTTGGGCGGTCCCTTGGCCCGCCTCACGACCATCGATGTAAGGCGAGAGGAACACCGGAGGAGAGGTTGCCTTCGTCGAAGCTGCAGTCGACCGCCGATAGGTTTGCAGCTGAACAGAGAATTTGCAGGGAAGGTCACTTCGACGACCGTTGAAGTAGCAAGAGTGCATATGCAGCTCTGCGGGAGATGCACCGATCGGATTGAGGTAGCGTCGGAGAACCGGACCAGGCGGTTCACATGCCGGGAGTGGCCGTCGATCGTCGGTAGTATGTGGCTGGATTGCCAGCATCGATCGGGTCAGACTTTCATAGTGTGGAACCACCGGCGCGGTAAAGCTCGAAAATGACCGCGCAGCCGACTTCAAAGCGCGAAGTGACGCCGTCAGGTTCGACTTAAAAAGTGAGTTGGGAGGCCTCGGAGGCGTTGTGACACGTGCTTTCCCAATGTCTGTAGATCCTCCTTTCCAGCATATATCTGGCTCGAAGATCGGAGTGAGCAAGGGGTGGTCATGAGCACATTCCTGAGCGCGGGGCGACGACAATGTTTTTCGTCTCTTCTCTACACTAACTCTCCTGCTTCCTTGGCCCGGGGTGGATGCTGTGTATGAAGAGGCGGTTGATTCACTATCGTTCTCCAGTGACGGGATCGAATCGCTCGAAGATGATCGTACCGTTTCTTCCGAAGTCCTCACAAGATCAGAGTCCGGAGCAGCAAGCACTTCCGCGTGGTCGGGCGCACCGAAAAGAATCTTTAATGACGATGAAGTAAACCCCGTCACAGGCTCCGAGTCTCCCGCACTGAGCTCGCCGACTTGCAATACATAGGCCGAGGACAATTTCTGATCGTGTCGCCTGCACTTCCTATGGCGTTCAACGCCGTTTCGCGTGGAAGGGGGTGGTATCGATGTGAGCGCTAGAAGTGCCCCGAGGGCAGGTGGTAGAGCTTGGGGGTCATGCTTGTAAGGCATCTTTTCCGGCCGGCTGCAGTTACATTGCGTGACATCAGATCGACCTTGGCGCTGACGCAAAGCCCTCCGGTGGGTTCGTGTAGGAATGACAATCGACGTTGAAGCAGCACTGGACAGTGCTGTCAAGACCAAGAGTGGTGTGCTTTTCACAACATTCTCTTCCTTCTCACACTCTCTCCACTGCATCGATGACGGCGTCCCAGAACGATGATCCTTGCCTTTTCGTACTCTGGACGAAGGTGGTGGTGACGAGGACAAGAAGCATTTGGGCACCATCATTGTTATCAGAGAACGTGGAGGTCGCTGGTCGCTGAAAGCGGCTGGATCAAGGTTGGGAGGCGGTGTATGGCTGGCAGGTGTATTCAACAGTGATGCGGATCACCACGGCTCGTATCATTGAGGGCGCGGTTGGGCTGATGAGGTCGGTCTTGATTCGGCCAGTCTGACGGGGGAATAGTACATTGTGAGTTTGACAGCTGAGATAGGTTGTTCAGGTCGTGATCTCGAGTTTGGGTACTAGCACTGATGGTGGACTGTAAGCTGTGAGGAGGCCGTAGATGGCTCAGATGGCTCTTAGTACGGCTCATATGGCTCTCACCAGCGCGAGGCTGCGATAACAGATAAGCAGCGTCACACCTTCGTAAGGTACATCTTACAGTACAAGGTACGAAGGCTATTTGCAAAATTGTCCGCCACCCCACAAAAATATTATGCTCTCCTATAGGTGTCGCCTAAAGTCGTGGGGTGGCGGACAAATTTGCAAATAGCCTTCGTACCAAGAACATCTATCCGAGAAACGAAAGCTTAAGGTATCTTTGACGAAACAATTAGTAAGGTAAGGTGGACGGGCAAGGCTACTAAGGCGCTAACTAAATCAAGCTTAGCTCCAGCTGACAGATGATGGGCTTCCTCACTGATATAAAACCATCTAGATAAATCCTTCGTACAAATGCCGTGTCATCCAGGACGTCCTGAAGGGGCACAGTTGGGGATGTGCTTACTCTCAACAATTTTCTTTGTATCACAAACAAATCAATATTAATCAGCGAGACCCGAGCGTTGATTGCCCGGTTGTTGGGTCATGCACGGCACATGCCCGGCTCCAGCTCCCCACACGTCGCCAACGTGTATTGGTACAAGTAAGGTACAGTACCTTAACAGCGAAAGGATAGCTTATAAGCTGGAGATCAAGGTACGACGTGGGTACCGGTCATTTGGTTATCGCAGAAGGTCGGAGATGGCTCCGAGAGGCATGCAGACCTAGATCAAGAAGAGAAGGAGCAAAGCTGGCATGTCTTGATACTTGTTCTGTCGGTGTCATGCCAACACCGCGGTATGTCCTAAGGTCGACTGACTGACCTCCACGGCCCTCTGCAGCTGGGTGGGCGGAAAGGGATGCCCGCAACTATATATCAGCAGAGAAGCGACACTCGAACGTGGCACCATACACACACCTGTGTAGGATATAGCCACAGATTATAGGTGCCTGTAGGGAAGGCGATGTCAGACCCTCCTTTCTAGAGATCCTTCGATCAACTTAATTATGGCAACTGCGAATGTCGTCTCTAAACGTGCCGCGTTCGAGGCGTGGGGGCCGACTGTAATAACAACCACTCTCTACGTTCCAACCGTTGCAGCGGATGTGCCCATGAGACCTTTGACAACCGTACGAGAACGCAACGTTTCCCCGTCAATTAGGCCAAGTAGAAGGCTTACTTCTTCAAAGACGTCTCGTCCAGACGAGAGGTGATTTGAGAATTCGTTCAGTGTGGTCATAATACATGTATCTGCGCCTTCCTCAGACGCCAAGCTAGAACATACAGATAATGGAACGGTCGAACATATCCACAATATGGGTACCGCCTCCCTCCGACAGAGCACCGGATTCAAGTCCAGAGCCTGCGCATGTATCCAGTGAAATTCATCAACAAGATAGAAAAGGACCGAGAAGAGAATTGATCAGCCACACATACGGGAATAGAGGCCATCAAGCGTGCGGCTCGTACATACCCCGTGACACCGGTCCCAGTGCGCAGCCAGCAGCGCACCGTCTGTGCCACTGTCTTTGTTATGCCCGCTGCGCGTACCCAGATGGTTACAAGGAATCTTCAAGTGTCGTATTGGAAACCCATAGTGAAGAGATTGTTGCGCAACCTGCCAATAACTCCATCAAAAAGCATCTTCGTCCATCCAACTGGCGTCGCTGCCTGCAGGCACGACACGTCCGTTTCCCTCCTCCATGAGAGTCCCCTCCGCTCCGCCGACTCCGCGAATACCCCTCAGCTTCTTCATTTGACCCGCGTGTGGCAAAGCGTACCCCCCGTCAGGTGTAAAACGCTTGCCGCGTGCAGCTTTAAGTTTGGCGTAGTATGCTTCGCTCGCGTCTGGTTCAGGTTCCGAGGCGTCGTCATAGGTCTCCCAGTTCTCCGACCCGGATACCGTATTGTTTGTTGTCGAGGTGGCCGAGATCTGCCTGCTGCTGGCAATAGAGTCATGCTGCCCGTGCAGACGGTGGTCCTGGTCAAGACGTGCCGATTGTTGCAGGTCACGATAGTTCTGCGGTGTGTTGCGTTCCGTGTGAACCAAGGAAGATTGGATGCAGGACGTTTGCTGCCGGTCATCATACACATCTTCTGGAGTGATCTGTCTGACGCTACCCATCGAAGAGGCGGCACTGACACAACGCGGACTATCCGAGGCGTACTCGTGTATCGGTGTAGGGGCAGGGGGTGCGACGAAGAGATCCCTCATTTTGGGCGGTGGCGCTCTGGTGGGCGGTCCCATCTTTCGTGATGTGCTTGCATTGTATACCGGCTCGGGTGGGGCCCTCCGCTCTGGCGAGTTGTTTCCATGGGGCATGTTACCTAATGGCACCCGCGCGGGGATTCGCGAAGGAGTCCTCGCTCCAACTGTAGACGCAATAGAGCTGGCGAACGGATTTCGTCTCATGGTGCTCATGGAACTCTCAGCACCGGAGCGTGGCGGCGGGGGTCCTCTCAGGGTACTTCCACTACGTTGACTCGATGGTGCAGGCTTGTTGATCTTCGTGGCGGGTGGTGGGCATGAAGGTGTCTTTGACCGAGGAGCTGCAGGTTTTGCTGTTGATGCGGCAAGCTCGTCGAGATAGCGCTCCCCGTGAACCAAGAACGGCCGACCATACTCTTCCTCCCAGCTCTCCAAGGTCTTCTTGAGATCGGCTTCAATCTTAGGCAGATCCTTGGATATCCGCTTTCGCATCTTCTCTTCCCGCAACAGGCGGGTCGGATCGCGTTTCTCTCCCTTGGTCCCTCTAGCCATCAACCGGGAGGCGTCTTGACTGGACGCGGCCAACTCATCACGATCGTTGATCAGCGAACGGTGCTTTTCGATCAGTTGCAACGTAGATGCTCGCTGCTCTTTAAGGGATTCCAAGCGCGATATCTCCGCTTCGTGTGCCGAGAGCAACGCATCGCTGCAGACGTCTGAGAAGGCGGGGGTGAACTCCAACATCTCTTCCTCCGAGAAATACAGTTGGTCCCAAAGCTCCTGAAGCTTGTAACGTGCGTCTTCGACAAACAGGTGGAGATTCTGTCTCTTCAATTCATCCAATCTTGCCAGCTCATCCTCGAACTCATTAATAGCCCTCATTCCACACCCGCGGTTTCCGGCCAGGAACCTCTTCCGCTCTTGTCCGTCAATCCCAAGACGATCCCACAAGCCTTCCACTGCCGCCTTTAGCTCCTTCAACCGGCGTTCGCGGCCACGCTTCTCTTCCATCAATCTTTCTCTCCTATTTTTAAGTCTACCCAGGTCATCCTCGTGCAGACCCAATTGTTCAGGGGAGTCGCGGTAGTTCCTGACGATCGTGCTGTCAGTTTGAGCTTGGGGTGTGCCGAGCTCCGCCCAGAGCTTCACAATCTCTTCGGCCAAAGCCTTCACGGACCCCACCCTACGGTTGTACTCCTCATAAACGCGCGTGAACTCATTGTCAAGAGCCGTGACGTAGGTGGGAGAAAGATCAAAGGTGATAGGAATTGACGAGGTCGAAGACGTTGGAGGTAGTGTGATTTTGACGAAAGAAGGTTCGAGGTGGGACGAGTACGACTCCAGAGCCTCGACAAGTTCTGCATGTTGTCAGTAGTGAGCTAGTGTATGGTGTACTTGAATACCCACTCTTCACCTGCTCAAATCTCTCACGATGTACCTTCGCGATAGAGTTGTGCTTCTCTTTCAAGACTTGTAGACACCGTGTGAGCGGATAGGTGACCTTCAACGCTTGGTCCTCGAGGTCGAGCTCATGCCTGGCTTGGGTATCATCTAACGAAGTTTCCATCTGCTTGATGTTCTTGATGATTCGATGTGCCTCTTCTACCATCTCGTTTTTCTCACTATGTGTTATCAATGTAAGAACAGTATGAGCCAAATATTCTTCAGGCACTACTTACGCGGCGACAAGACGCAACTGATTGTGGAGGGTTTCAGAGAGCGCTGCGAACAGCTGGGATGGGTCAGCCTCTGTATGGGAAGGGAAACAAACGTAAAGTACTTGCCTCCGATTCTCTGGAATCCCTCTCATGGCCGGGGACGCCTATCTCATCGAAGAGGCCTTGCAATTGACCGATGATGGTGGTAACCTGCGTCGTCAAGTAATTCGTGTCCATAGCTGCTATCAATTCGGAATGACTGGCTACAGTAGCTGAACTCGCAGTCCGTCGTGCAAGAGCTCAGCTATAGGCATGAACCAGAGCGGCGCGACTGTAGATGGCGCGTTGCAAACTTCGCCAACTTCATGAATGTGAGAAAGGGTAAAATACACAAAGCTAAGAGTTTGCACAAGAGAGGTAGTGGCTCAACTCTCAATGCACGGCGATCATGATTCGCGTTGACACTTGATTATGATTTGTCGCAACATCACAAAAGGTTGTGGTTGGACTCAAGTGGAACCTGTTGCCCAGCAACGCTAGCGCCGGAAGATCTGGAGGAGTCGGTCCGCACCCTTGTACGAGATAATGCTTCATATAGATTGACCTTTCTTTCACTGTAGCATTATCAGCCCCATAGAGTGGGGGGAGGTTTCAGGCAGATATTTGTAAAAACCTGAAAAGGAAGACCTCTAAGTAAAAATTATACGTCTCCGTGAAAGAATTTCGAATAGCCATAACTCGGTCAGCTACCCAGCGATATCACCCTTGCGGTAAGCCCCAAGTGCAAGTGAGACCCAGTTGTCCTATCTCAACGATCATAATCATACCATGGAGACTGCGCGTAGGAGTTGGGGTCAGTAAACCTCCTTATTCAAAACATCATTCCGCTTTACTTATGTGCTCCAGAGTTGGAAAATTCCGTCAAGCTGGTAGATCCCCACCGCGACGCCCTCTACGCCTACGACGAAGACGAGGCAAAAGCGATACAGAACGCCAAACCATGGCGAAGCGACCCCCATCATTTCAAGAACGTCCGAATCTCGGCTGTTGCCCTTCTCAAGATGGTCATGCACGCTCGTTCCGGTGGTTCTATCGAAGTCATGGGTTTGATGCAAGGGAAGATTGCCGGAGACACCTTCATCGTTACGGACGCCTTCCGACTTCCTGTCGAAGGGACGGAGACCAGGGTGAACGCTCAGGACGACGCGAACGAGTACATGGTAGGCTACCTGCAAGCTTGTCGGGATGCGGGCCGGTTAGAGAACGCGCTCGGGTGGTATCACAGCCATCCGGGTTATGGGTGTTGGTTGAGCGGGATTGATGTCCATACGCAAATGATGCAGCAGGAATTTCAAGATCCGTTCCTGGCAGTGGTCATCGATCCCGATCGGACAATCTCCGCGGGCAAGGTGGAAATTGGCGCTTTCCGGACGTTTCCTAAAGATTACAAACCACCAGCGGGTCGGGGAGAGGACGATTATCAGACGATACCTCTTGCGAAGATTGAAGACTTCGGTGCCCATGCGAGTCAGTACTATTCCCTGGAAATCTCTCACTTCAAGAGCTCGCTCGATACACACCTGCTGGAGCTCTTATGGAATAAATACTGGGTCTCGACGCTGAGCCAGAGCCCGCTGTTTACAAACCGAGACTACAGCAGCAAGCAGATGCTCGACCTGAGCCAGAAGATTCGGCAAGCAGAGAAGAACGTGCAGAACAGTTCCAGAGGCGGGCCGCGTCTGGGTTCCTCGGCAGGCGGTGGAAAGGACGCGCAGCTGGAGAGAGTCGTACGAGATAGTAACAAGATCGCTGGAGAGGAGATTACAGGTCTGTTGGCGGGGGAAGTAAAAGCGAGACTTTTCAACGGACTGGGTACTACTGCAACGGGAGAGACGCAGGCTTGAGGGGACACCTCACACAGAGGAGGCCTTTACCTGTCGTTCAAGCTACGGCGATAACGGCGTTTGGCTGCTGGCTAGCAGTGTTCATGTCTATTTAGAATCACGTAGGGACGGGCTGGCAGGACACAGAACTGAATGAACATCATCTCGAAGCTATCGCTTCACTCTGAGGGACTTCTGCTTCACATCTAGGTGCACTCCGCTCTCTGACTGAATTAGCCGCGTCGCTGAGCCTGCTGAGAGCGACAGTCCGGCCCAATATGGTCAGCATATCTCCGATTCCCGGCCCTGGCATGCCCTCAGCAAGCGCCCATCGTAGGTATGAATGAAGAGCCTTGCTGAACGCTCTTTGACTTGCGTGGAATTGCTTAATCTTCACCTCAAGAGGATTATCGTCCAGGCCAGCATCTGTTGTAGCGTGGGATGTAATAGCCTCGGCGATCTTTTCATGAAGACAAGTGGCGTCCCAGGATTCGGTATCAACCTCTAAGATCAAGTTGGCTGCTCTAACGAGATTGACAGAAGGTACCCCATGAATAGAGCTGTTGTGATCGTATATAGGATGGAGACCGCTATGGCTGACAGGTCTGAAGAAGTAGGCGTTGCGCTGGTAGAAGTCTTCCACCGTACTGAAGTTCTTAGCGTCTATCCGCAGTATCAAAGCTAAGTAGTCCTTCAAGTTGCGGTCTCGCAAGATGAGCTCTCTTAGATATATGTTAGCATGACTTCGGCCCAGAGGTGATCGAAGCTAACAATTGCTCATCCTTGGTATACTGTGCCGCGAGTCTGTGCACTCGATCGACTAAGGAGTCGAACTCCTTCCCACCTCGCTCAGCGTAACGTTGAGCAAATTTCTTCTGCAAATGCCACAGTTTGCCGAAAGTGACGATGGTGTTACCCTTTGTGAATTTCATGTCGAACTGCAATTGATTAGCCGCGGCACTGACGGATTAATGTTATGAGACGGACGTTATCTGTAAGCTCTCGTAAACTGAAAAAGTCGCTCCCTTTACCATGTGACCATCCCAACAGGGCGACAAAATTGACCAAGGCATCAGGGATGATGCCTAGCTCCTCTTCCAAGGTTCTTATACTGAGGTCAAACTTGCGTTTGCTAAGTTTCTGCCGATCCTGATCTTGAAGCAAGCCTACATGTGCGAAAGCTGGGGCTTGCCAGCCAAACGCTTTATACATGACGAGATGCTTTGGAGTTGATGTGAGCCATTCCTTCAGATTGACAGTCAGCCTTCAACACCAAGGAGCCAAGAATTCCAACGTACTGCTGCTCGAACCACGTGCGTAATTTTCATGCAATGGTCATCGACAACGTTGGCAAGATGATACGTGGGCAAGCCATCCGACTTGAGAAGGACCGGGTCTTCGAACGCTGGCTCGCTATGCCTGATAGCCGCACCCATATGCTTCTCCTTACCTATATGGCCATATACTATATCGGTGAAATCTGGGTACTGGTCGGGAACTTTGAGTCTCACAACGTGCGCTTCCCCATTAGCTGCACGATCCGCCGACTCCTCAGTGGGGATGTTTAGGCATGTTCGATCATAATCTGTAGGAAGTCCAAGTTGGTTCCGTTGCTTCGCTAGGGCGTCTAGCCGTTCAGGGGAGCAGAAGCAGCGATACGCATGTCGCGAATGTAGCAGTTTGTCGGCATGCTCGCGATACAGAAGGGTCCGCTCAGACTGCCGTTTTCGTTAGGTTTTTTTCCATACATTTGAAGCAAGCTAACCTGTCGATAAGGACCATATTGACCTCCAACCTCGGGACCTAATTGATAGGCTAAGTATTCGTGCCTCCAGAGGAGTATTGCTCCTACCCTCGTCCCACTGTAAGCCCGCCCACCTTAGGTCACGGTACAGCCGCTCTTCTGCGTCTGGTATTGTCCTTTTCTTTAATAATCAGTTCCCTGCCTAGCTCAAGAGACACAGTGATCACCCACCCTGTCCGTATCCTCTATGCGCAGCAGGAACTGACCGCCTGTGGCTTTGGCAAGGAGGAAGTTGAACAGCGCTGTCCTGAGAGAGCCCAAATGTAGATATCCGGTAGGGGACGGGGCAAATCTGGTCCTGGCTGGCGTTGTAGGGAGTTTGCGAGAGGTATTACGGTTGAGTCTCGAGAGACTTCGCCGGAATGACTTTGACCATAACGACAAACGAGTGGTACAGGAGATGCAGATCCATAGTCGACTCGCAGGTGCAGACCTGGGCGTCGCAAGCATCACCGAAACCTAAATAGTCAGGACAGCGTAGTCAATCATTCAAACATGGTCATATACATAGAGCGGAATACCAGTGTTGACCAAGGTATTGAAGGATCGCGTGTCACATGAAAGTGTACAAGTAAACGTCGAAAGCTACCAAAGCCACTCCCGAGATCTTCCAATTTGATCTAACCTAATCAGGTAACTTATTTTTTCGAGTACGTAGATCAAGCCTTCTAGCACACGTTTAACCTCTTCATAATTTCAAGATAAGCCATCAAGAGATCCCGGATTCGGCAGAGTCACGCAGCTTCCTAAACTATATCAACAAGATCAGTAAGAGCTATGCCTGCCAATGCCCCACCTCATCTACTAATTTGAACCCAATCATAGTGAACGGCGTCACTGAAGAGATTGATCTGTACGGTTGGTGATATGCCTTGCACAGCGGAGGTATCAATGCTTACGAGCTATAGAGATCTTGGAAATTGATAGAGGTGCCAGCAAGGCGGAGATCAAGAAAGCATACCACAAGGTCCGCTGCGTACCCAGCGGAGCGTACTTTCATGTGCCCTTCGTTAATCGACCGTTATAGGCTGCTCTTGCGAGTCATCCTGACAAGGTTGCCGAAGGTGACCGAGAAACAGCGGAAATCAAATTCAAGTCAGTCAGCCAAGCGTACGACATCCTCTACGATGATGAGAAGAGACATCTCTACGACACACATGGCATGTCCGCGTTTGACCCCAGCCGTGGGAACGGTATGGGTGGCGGGGTGGACCTTGACGACATACTGCAGCAGATGTTTGGAATGGGCGGTGGCATGCCACCTCCAGGCTTCGGAGTAGGCGCTGGTGAGCCTCGAAGGCCAAGAAAGGGAAAAGATGAAGAGCAGAAATACGAGGTTACGCTCGAAGAGTTGTACAAAGGCAAGACGGCAAAATTCGCAAGTACGAAGAATGTCATCTGCGGTCATTGCAAGGGCAGCGGTGGGAAGGACAAAGCCAAGCCCAAGCAGTGCGCTGCATGCCAAGGAAAGGGTATGCTAAGCATGTGATGATAACACTTCCATGGCAGCCACTAACGCATTTGATGCAGGATCCAAAGTAGGGCTCCGCTCTATCGGTCCAGGACTCGTCACGCAGGAAACAGTCCTATGTAATACTTGCAAGGGTACAGGTAGCACTTACAAAGAGAAAGATAGATGTAAGAAATGCAAGGGCAACCGGGTGACCGAGGAACGAAAGGTGCTTGAGATTTACATTCCGAGAGGCTCGAAGTAAGTTTTACCACTTCGCTCCTCCATGTCTTAGCTGACCGCGACTAGGGAAGGGGATCGGATAGTATTGGAAGGTGAAGCGGACCAAGTACTCGATCAGCAGCCGGGCGACATTGTGTTCATTCTGGAAGAACTTGAGCACCCGGTCTTTCGACGAGGAGGCGCCGATCTTACAGCACCCATGGAGATCACTTTGGCAGAGTCATTATGCGGTTTCTCACGAGTAGTTATCAAGCACCTGGACGGACGAGGGATATCCATCAGTCACCCGCAGCCGAAAGGCGGGGTGTTGAAGCCATCTCAAGTGATCAAGGTAGCCGGGGAAGGCATGCCATACAAGAAGAGCGACATGAGGGGAGACCTTTATTTGGTCGTACACGTCCAATTTCCCGCAGATGGCTGGCTCAAGGACGACAGTGTGATTACCAAGTTGCAAGAAATACTTCCACAACCGGCTCAGCCTATCATGGCGGAGACAGTGGATGAAGTTGAGTATGACCGAGACGCAAGCATCGATGATTTTGGTGCCGGCTCAGGAGAATCGGGCGGAGGCGCCGCATGGGTCGATGAAGATGAAGATGATGAGGATGGTACACCGCAGTGTGCCCAGCAATAGTTGCTTGACTGCATTAGTAGGTAGCGATGAGCATGATATCGGCGTTCAGGATGGACGAACTCGTCAATAAGGATACCGCGGCACTATCGAACAATATGTAGATTGACCGGTTCGAAGGCTTCGACCATCCCGGTCGGTTTGGTCGGCCAACCTTGTTGATGTCTACCTTAGATACTAGAAGTTTATGAAGCCCTTCACCGAGGATACAAACGTCATTGCACTCAGTCTCGTAGTACGAGCGTCTACTGCGGCTTATGCCCGTGTCTGAGGATTGGAAGGCTGGGACAGAGTGGTATTTATCGCGGATGTCTGCGAGGATCAGACATATGTTGGTTGACCTTCCCGTCCCCAACTCCCGTTCGCTTGTCCCAATTTACCTAATTGTGTAAGATGTACAAAGTACCTTGAGGGCTGCTTCGTGAAAACCCTAGTGCGCTCGCTTATCGCTTAGCGCCTTCGCTCTTCATCAGTATCATCGAAATTCAAGATTCGAGGTATCGGCGACTATTCAACATCCTCACTCCACCGCAAAGGTATGCGTCCGAAAACAGATACTTCGCAGGAAGCCGATTACTGATCTTGTCTCTGTCCAGATGGTTGCCGCCAAGAAACACATAACGATCGTCAAGAAGCGTACGTTACACCTCTACAGCGTTCGTCGGCGAGCACCAAAGCAGCATTCTCTACTCATCCTATAATGCGCCAGTCTTCGAAATTCAACTAGGCTGATGTTGCGGATCTTTAGGCACCAAGCGCTTCCACCGTCATCAAAGCGATACCTACAAATGTGTCGATCCGAGCTGGAGGAAACCTAAGGGTATCGACAACCGAGTGAGGAGACGATTCAAGGGTCAGATTGCTATGCCATCGGTGAGTTCGCTGCATCTTGGGAAGCGATTTGGACCACATTGGAGATTCTTGTGCTGCGAGTTGGAATGGCAACCAACACCGGGGCATACCGCGGACAGTTATCTTGGCAGAGAAGTCGAATACTGGAAAGAGGTTGAGCGAGGTGCTGATCAATTCTCTTGGCGCTCAGATTGGTTACGGTTCGAACAAGAAAACCCGACACTTAATGCCATCCGGACACAAGGCTTTCGTCGTTCATAACACCAGCGATGTCGACCTCCTCCTCATGCACAACAAGACCTTCGCCGCTGAGTATGACTCTCGTGGACCTGGACTATACCGCGCGCTGACAGAGTTTCTTAGGATCGCGCATGCAGTATCTTCGCGGAAGCGGGTCGAGATCGTTGCCAAGGCGAAGCAGTTGGGAGTGAAAGTGACAAATGCGAAGGCGAGAGTAACGACCGAGTCGTAGGGGAAAGGCGTTTCAACTCGGTCATGTTGGGATTTCTCGTTACACTTGCTAGTGATAACTGGTGTAGTACTCATAAGGAAATACCGGATATTGAGCAATTCAATCTCGCTCTACCGTATCTGTGCCTCATGCTCGGTGATAAATGTATGGAGCTTCACTAGAATACCCCCTAGGTAAAGAGCTTTAGAATACTCGATGAGATTGGTAAGATTTGAAGACGTCCTACGATATGAAGTCGACACGTATGAGTTTGGTATGTAGGGCTCTATCTATGAAAATAACCGTTATTTTGAGCGACATCACGGATTTTGTCCAAATGTCATGTGCTCGAGTTCATTAACTAAACGAAGAGGATCAGTCTCCGAAGTCACCTCCTTCGGACCCTCCATCCCCGGCGGTGGCAACGCCCACTCCGGCAGCGGCGTCTCATACTCCCACCGCCCCGCTTCACACGCATACTTCTTTGCATGCAGGTAAATTCCCAACTCATGTGGGCCCGGATCGCTGTACAGCGCCGTCTGGCAGACTTCGCACACCTCACCGGTCATCTTCTCCGCTTTGCGTTTGTTGTACTCCTCCACCATCTCGTCGTGGTAGGCGACAGCTTCCGCAACTTCGGATTTGCCCATGCGCGAAAGCCGCGTGATGATGTCTTCGTCATTGTCCGACTCAGCGTCACCTCGCGCCAGAGAGGGCCCAAAGACACGCTGATTGCAATATATAGGGTCGTTGGCTATCGGGTGGCCGAGGTATTGGAGATGAACGCGAATTTGGTGAGTCCGTCCCGTCAGAGGAAGACAGCGGACGATGGAGTAACCTTCCTTATGCTTGCAGGCCATTCCGGTAGCCGTTCTTGCCGATTCCATGTCTTGCATTAGCTCTTCCTGGCTTGCACCTGACTGACTTGGAGGATAATACGCCAGCCGTCGGAAAATGGTGCGTGCCTCTTTGCCGTTGGCTCGCACTCTATTCAAGCCCAGCTTGGGACTAATTTGAAGGATGGACTGCTCGCAGACGACCTCCCCGTCGGGAAACTGCCCTTTCACACGGGCAATATATTCCTTCTTGACAGTTCTGTCCTTGATCTGTACGCTCAATTCCTCCGCGGCCTTGGCATGTTTGCCTATGAACATAACTCCGCTGGTCAACCTGTCGAGCCTGTTGCAAGGTAAGGGATTCCAGCCGTAGCCCCTCTCCGCCCGCATAATCTCCACCACCGAGTTGTACCTATAGCGCCCTGCAGGATGTACTGGCACTCCGGCAGGTTTATTTATGACGATCATATCATCATCTTCGTGGACAATGCCGATCGGTTGGCCCGTCACAGGCGGCTCGTGACGATGAAGAGTGTGCGATATTACATCGCCGTTCTTGACGATGGTATTGACCGAAGGGACAGGATTGCCGTTGAGCACGACCATCCCGCGCTCTATGGCATCTTTCTAGAGCATATCAGCAAAGAGACCCTATTGAAAACCGAGGACATGGATCCTCACGTAGTACTCTTTGGAGCGGTCCCTGAACTCGCAAGCAAAAATGTCAAGCAGCTCTCGGCCACGCCATCGTTCTTTGCAGTACGTGTTGTACGTAAAGTGATAGGGCACCACCTTTCTCAGGCCATCTTCCTTATAGTAGGGTCCCGGCCAAGGATCACAGGGTGTAGTGACGACTTTGGGTGGAGGTTTGAACACTTCAGCAGCAGCCGCTTTTACGGGGACTTGCTCAATGATACTCAAGGCCATGGTAACGGAGGGCAAACGGCCTCGACGCGCGAGATATGCGAGGACACGCGGTGAGGTAGAGGTAGCCAGGGAGCGACGGAGACCAGCACAGTCAACTGTTCTACGAGGAATCCAGTAGAATCTGGTATTCATGAGTCAACAAGCAAATAGTAATTGATTAATTATGTTATGTATCTGGAGCTATGAAAACCGAATATCGGCAAAATATAGATCCGGCTCGTGCTGCCCTAACGTACCAATGACTAACCCTACCTAGGTACCTACCTTAAGGATACCGTAAGGTACGAAGTACCTCCTTACCTTATGTTGCTCACTCCCCGATTTGATGTAGGCGCCTTCCTATTGTTAGTCCAATGAAAGTCGAAGGGCAATCAGACCAGCATCTAATCATTGCCCCGGAAGACCTCAATGGCGTACGCAGATTTGAAGAAACGGCTTAGGAGTGATTATGGCTTTCACCTGGACTACCGGACAAGATGGTACCCTAAGACTGCTCGAGTCCTCGCATTTATAGCCATGTCAATGACGAGTCGGTACAGGTCCGACAACGACATGTATGACCACCTGAATAACAGTATATATTCGTTCCTGTATGCGCGCCTCGGAAGCTATGGCCGTGTTTTGCATATGCTGAAGAGTCCGCCATAGCTTTGATTCTATTATCAACGCCTACCTCATTCAACATTGCGGACTACATCCGCCTACGTCCAGGCAAGTGGGACTCGTGGTTCATTCGCACTGTGACTTCTTCGGCTCCGTCGCTTTCCCGACGCTCGTGGACTTGGGCTTGCGAGTCAATAAGCTTGGGAAAGCCAGCGTCACGTACGAGATTGCCGTTTTCGAGCGAGGAGCTGAAGACGTCCGGGCCATAGGTGGCTTCACACACGTATTCGTGGATAAGGAGACAAACCGACCGGGTGCCAATGGCATGAACAGTGAGATCAGGAAAGGATTGGAAAGACTGCTGGTCAAACAGCTGTCAAAGCTATGACTGCGAAGATCCGAACGATGCACAAGCACATCACAACTCATACCTACTCTGTACACCAGTGGGAGTGCTAATATACCATGTGCCCGAGAAAGGTATGGTATTGGCAGTCAGCTTGTAGCCGAGGTATTGGATTGACATATCTTTGATACACATAGAGGTCACTCTAGATCTGCCAGATCAAGTCTAGTGGCTCGTCATTACTGTTACCGCTTCTCAACATGCCTTCCAACTGAGCCAAGTTAGAACACAGGGCAATACATATCAAGGTAGACTCTTACCAGTTCCAGATCTGCCAAAGCCTCTTCAGGCTTTTGTTCTTCGTTCTGCTTGCCGGAATTGATCGCTTCCGCCCAGTGCCTCACCTCTGGCGGCACTCCCGTCCTCTCGTCTTTGACATCTTTACTCTCTTTGTGGCCGTCGATGTCTGTCGTCACGGTAGGCCTGGAGACGCTAACACTTCCTCCCTCACATGCAACGGTCCATTCGCTCCCTGTCAAGCTTGTTCCGAAGGAAACCGAGAAGGTACCAGTAACACCGGTTTTCGTCTTCAGTGTAGCATCCACCGTATCGACAGGTGGTAGATGCTTTTGTAGCTGTGTCGTGAATGCTGACAAACGAGCGATGGCATTCGCCGAGCCAAGGAGAAGGCGTATGCCGGCAGTGAAGTGGACACCGCCGTCTAGAAGGAAGCCTCCTTGATGAGTTGGGCTTTTCCGCCATTCGGTCTCTGTTTCACCTGTCAGTCTAGAACAAGAAGTCATGTCCGGCTATTTACCATAGCATTTCGATCCTGGTTGAACATTGGCGTATAATTTGACGCGGTTTCTCTGTGTGAGAGCGATGATGCGTCCCGATTTCTGATCGCTTTGATGCCGTTTTATGAGGCCTTCTCGCTTTTATTTTTGGAAGCAGCTGTATTGTATCATATCATCCTCATGTTACTGTATTATACTGTAATATAACAGTACGGTACCTTAGTAAGAGCGATGTGTAACGCACCATGACACCCATGCCATTTCGGTTCAGTTGATCGGCTACCGTGACCCTCAGCCATGCAGCCACGGATCACAAGTGGCCCCTTAACAGGCAGAGGACCGGGAGGTACCTGGTATTTGATGAAACATGTTGTGGCGGATGATCATGCAGCCCCAATCATAAGCGGCCCCTTGCAGGCAGACACCCAGAACTTGCTGTATGGCTGAGCCAAGGTTGCTGCCTATGCGCAACAACCTCCTAACCTTGTATTTGAGATCATCCAGGACATACCTGAAACCCACATGCCCAGCCAGAGCACATCGTATCTCTGGAGACCCGATAAGCGCAAGTGTGAGGTTGTCGTCAATGTTGTGGAGCCAAGGAGGGCTTGCAAAATATCAACTCGCAGGTGGGCTGCCACGCCAGGAATCAGGGGTTGAAAAAGTGTTGGGGAAGCCATGTCTCTTGATCGAGAGCCTGGCTGTCAGGGTCCATTTTGACTGAGCATAAGGGCTTTGATTGAAATTTGAGAGGTGGAGAGACAGAGGCGAAGGAGGTATGAGGTGTGAAAGAAAGACAAGGATTTTGGAAGGAGTCTGGGGTTCTTATACCTGCTGTCGGGTGTCCTGGTCTACCACTGGTACCGTCAATCGTCGATCGGGCTGCTCGCAGTCTGCCTGGCTTCGGCCGTGCGCTGGCACGGTCAGGTCTCGGTTGCTGGGCCGGAGGTGGCGCATCTCTTTGAAGTGCCGGCATAGCCTTCAAGCCGATACGACGGATTAGTATACGCTTGAAAAGTAGTAAACAAGGTAGGGGCGATGGACTTGGGCACTCACCTTATCAGGCGTAGCAGGCCAAGCCTGCTTTCATATCTTTTGGAGCATCTGGTTTGTTTGTGTTGGCAGAGATTGTTTTAGTAGATCCATCAATGCGTTGATTTCTTGCTTCGACTCCTGCCGCTGTCGCTCGTTTTCCTGCCGCTGTCGCTCAAGCTCTTCTCGTAGCACTCTCAGGGCCTCCGAATCGTTTCCAGAGTTGGCATTTGGCGGAGGCTGCTGTTTTAGGAGATTGACTTGCCCTAGAAGTTGATAGACTTGTCCTTTGTATTGCTCGTTTTCTTTTTCCAGCACTCCCTTTGTAACTTTCCGTTTTTTGGAGCCTGTGGTATCCTGTGATGCCGGAGCGCTGGCTGCCACCTCCTGAGAATTAGACTGTTCAGATTCCAGGTCTGTGCCAAAAGAATCGCCGAGTGGAATCTTAGGGGGTAATTTTGAGCCTTGAGAGGCTGTATCAGGCGATATGTTGTCGATAGCGGAGCAAATCAGTTTGTGGAGTTTCGGCATGAATTCGAAGTAGACGTTCTTCGTGAACCGATAGGCCGTCCATTTGTTTATGCCATTTTGTTCCGTAAAGTCAAAGGAGCGAATTGGATGACGATAAAAGGTGGTTGTATCGTCTTTGATTAGAGCGTAATGGCCGTAGATTCTTGCGTATCTCGCATCATGCGAAATGGAGAACGCAAGAATTTCCCGATCAAGCTCCTGTTTGCGCCCCGCAAGCTCGAAAAGCTTCACGATGCCTCGTACAGCCATGGTCATACTATGAGCATTCTGTTTGTCGGCGACATCAATGTCCCCAATTCCACATTTCGCTTCGCAGGCGAAAAATGGGAAATACATCCTCCATGTGGCTAAGAAAACGGAAAGATAGTTGACTGGAACAAGACTTCCAATATAAGGCTTTAGTTTTTGAAGCCGGTCACCAGTAAACGCGGACTCGCTGAAACCCACGCAACGATCGGGTTGAGGACGAGTGTCAGTAATAGGCAAGGACTCATTCCAGCGCTCGTTGATATTGAAAACGAGGTGATCCAATTCGGTAGCACCATATGTTGCAAGGGTTTCGGCAGAAGGAGCAATCAATGGTGAAACATCCTCGACAGTCCTGCTTTCATTTCTGTTCCGTAACTTTTGACAGGTAATGTTGAATAGGTCATCACGGAATAGTGAATCCTGAGGAACCGCTTGGATGGTGGTAAGTAGAGTTTGACAAAGGGTCTTGCTATCTTTCGTAATTCCTTCATTGGCCTCATCCAAATAACTTCCACCTCGATTTTTGAGTTCACACTCGTAACCTGGGTTTCTGTAAAGCAAGCTTTTATCCTCGATCTTTTCAGTTGGCGTGGAAGTATTGGCTTCCAATGCTTGGCGGTGAAGAGAAGCAGTGGACTTCTTTCTTGCAAGAAGATTGTCCATTTCGTTGGTTCCTAATCTCCTAGATGTGTCGGCTTTGATATCTTCCCAAGTCTTATTGCCTGGCTCGAAGTAATCCTCGGGATAACTCCCTTTCTGGAGCCAAGTTTCGACTCCACGGTTGCTTTGATTGTCGTTGATATCTGCCCGCAGCCGTTTCTCTGAAAGACTTTGAGAAGCTTCGACTTCTTGCAATCGTTTCCGCTTTCGCTCAGGCTTTCGATTTGCTTCAGACTCGTGAGGTGGGTAAGACGGAGTAACAGCCTCAGGGTCAGGAGGTGGTGGACGGTGCAACGCCTTCGACTGATTAGCTTGAGAATGAAGTTGGCCATCGCAATGGTCAAAGTACCTTTGGGTCAGGAGGGTTGGTTGTCGGTGGAGATGGCAGAAGATGCTTTGGTCCGTTGTTTTGTTGCGCCTTTTGCAAGCGTGCGCTCCTGCGAAGAGGCTGTGGCCGTTTTTGGATGCCTTGAGGTCGCTCTCCTACTAATAGTCAGTTAATGTAAGCCCAGTGCGTAAAGCCTGTCCCACCCTGAGCTTGCCGCCGGATTCTTTTGGTGCTCGATTTCGCTTGACTGCGAGCCATAGCTGTTGGAAAGAAGAGGCGGCACAAGATGTACTTTATGTAGCCGCTGGCTTTGAAAGGAGTCACTCTAATCAAGTAATAGCCTATGTCATCCGAGTATGAACTGGGAGGGGCTCGCTTATGATTTGGGCTGCATGGGATCATGCCACGACTACGGACGGCCCGGTACATGTTTCAGGTAGCCGAGAGAATCAGACCGAAATCGCAACGGTGTCTACACATCGTTCTTCCTACCAATCCGCGCTATGACTGATCCACTAAGCCTAATGCGGCAGGTCTGGTCACGGAGCAATAGTGCCGCCAAGGCCGCAGAGCCTCCTTCGATCACTATTGGTAGGTGCAGGGTTGGGTCCCGTACAAATCTCTTTTCAAGGGCTGTCTTCAGTGGGGAGAGCCCTGACTGTGAAGGGCGGCAAAAGGGACTTAGTGTTGCTGTTGTGTGTCTATATTGGGATTTTCTTGCTGTTACTGAGCTGTATTGAGTGTTAGAGCCTTTCAAGGAGTAGGGGATGGTGTAAGACGTTAAGAGCCAACAGCAGGGAAATTACCACCGGTCCAACGAGTGAAGGAGTCGTCCAGCGCAGTGTCATCCATGAGAGTCAGCTGCTTACCGTTGCGGCTGACGGCCGCCTCATCGTCGATGACAGTGGTAGGACACGTGCAGGTGATGCTGGTGAGGATGTAGCAGGCCTGCTCTGCGTTGATGCTGGTCTCCGCTGATGTCTTAATGAAGTTGCAGCCCTGCTTCTTCGCTAGCATTTGAGCTTGTAACGTCGCAGTATCATCGCTTCCGTTCATCCACTTGACTTGAGCTTTCTTTTCCCACAAGCCGGCAGCGTGCCATCCCTACAGCAAAATTCCCGGCACTGACATCAGCGCTTTAAAGCAGTCAAAAGTCCGGGGAGTGGTGTTGTGCAGATGACTCTGTGTAGACATAGAGTGAGCTGGATAATGTGAGATGGTCAACAAGACACTCTTAGCAACCGATTATCTAGGCCCCGTGTATCACCACCTCGTCACCTTGATACCAATGAGAGTCCCTGCTTGTAGCATAAGGCCGCTTTGCAGTGATTGTTAGACCATGTTTCAGCTATGGTTCAACATAAAAGACTGATAGGCCTTTACAAAGCCGTTGCACAGCCAATAAGATAAATGAAAATCAGGTCGACGCGCAGCATCCATTGAAGTACATGCTGACAAGGCAGTTTGACGTCTTGTAGATTAACTCGACCTCTGTCCTTAAGCCTCTTATTGCCTATATCCATGCTTGCTCCCTCGTTTGCTAGAGCATACATTCCTGATAGAAACTCAGACGGTTAGGTTGTGGTACAGATTGATGCAGTTGAAGATAGTGGCCTTGTGAACTAGGGATCGGTGTTCTGGGCCTCCTCTGATGAAGGCAATGGATCAAGGCTATGAAGCAGGACGTCAGAATCGAGTTGCTGTTCAAGAATAGTCTCAGCTTTCAGATCTTGAAGCCTGAATGTTACCCGGTGGGCTCTGTTTGTTTTTAGAAGTGCGTCATCAAGGAGGTAAGCACGTCGAGCAAGATAATCCAGACGTGGGCGTAACTGCTGCAGGACATTCTTGAATAGCTTCAAGTGATTCTCTGAGAGCCCGAGGTACCTTATAGCGTGTAAGCGAAAGGAGTTTGCAGGGGTTGATGGCCTTACATGTTGGGTTTCACGGTCAGACTGGCATCTAGTGGGCTTGCCATCTCGCGCGCTGGAATCAAGTTCAACAGGTGTTGTTCACAGACCTTATTGAACTGGTTGGCTGCTCTGCCTTCGTCCTTTATTTTGCGTACGTGGATCTTGTACTCGTTGTACTTTGCTGATTTCATCAGTTCTTCGGTGCAAATATTGTAAGCCTCAGCAGTGAGTTGATCAAGCGCATAAGAGGCCCCCTGCTTTTTTGGGGTGAGAGTTTTGTAGACTGTGTCTGAGGCTGCACATCCTGCTGTGATATCATTGCTTACTCCTCTCTTACTAAGCACCTCTATTTATGTCTTAGTCATCATTTCCTATATATACTCTACATAGTGTAAACAAATAGGAACAACTTTCTACAGACTGATTCACATCTAATAGCATTAAAGATTTAAGACATGCTTTTAAGCAACTCTGAGACTCAGACTTCAATTTGAGCTGATTTAATTTATATTTTAATCATAAAAATTTCAATGCAGTAATACATAAATTACATATTCACTCTCTCTTCAGTGCTCATCACTACTTCAGTGTTGAGACTACAGAATAAAGAGATAAATTTTTATACTATATTATATAAAGAAAAGTTCTATCTTTTTTATATTGTAACATGTTCAACAGCAATTTAAATTAAATCAAAATTGATTTATTAATTAATGTCTTTAATCATTTACAATCTCTCAATATAAAGCTCAATTCTATTTCTATAATGATGAATAAACTCATTATTAATTTATTATTAATCAGTTAACAGTGTCAGAAATGACTTCTTAAGTTAATTATAAGATAATGATAAGTTAAATTGCATTTCTTTAAACTTAATTAAGAAATGTTTATGCTGATTCATTAATTTTTAGCTTTATGTTTAAGATTATATCTTTATTTAGTGCAGCTTCAGAGACTCAAGAAATATTTAATGTAATAATTTTTTTTTTTACAATGATGTTTAAGAATTCTCTGAAGATAAAGACATCATCTATTTATAAGAATAGTCAAAAAGTAAACACTGCAGAGATGTAAGTTCTTAAAATGAAAGCTTATTTTTAATTTTACAAAATGTTAATAAATTAACTTCTAAATGACAAAACAAAGATTACTGTTATAGTTAGTTATTTAAAAGATACTGTTAAAGTATGATGATTTTAAAAAGAAGAATAACTTTGAACTAAAGAAGACTCATTAAATATTAAATCTTAAAATATAAATAACTTTTTTTTTAGCATTTTTATTGATCTTTGAAAATGTTAATGAAATGAAACATCAATGTTGCTGTTATGAGACACTGAAATAAACAAAATTAATTCAACAATATAAAGTAAAATTTACAAAAATTGTATAACTTCTTCAGTCTATATCAGTTAAATATAAACAGAAATGACAATTTATTTAAGATTTAAAGCAAAAGATTTAATTTAAACTCTGAAAGTATTTAAAGACTGAAGTAACTACTCTTAATGAGTTAATTTAATGAGTTAATTAAATTGAACAAAGTCTTTAAGAAATACATAATAAAGATCATTTTAATGTCTTTAATAACTTAAATTTAAATCATAATAACTTATTAAACAATTCTCAAGATTGATCTCAAAGCTATGAGAGATCAATCATGTCTAAATTAAATAAGTCAGATAGAGAAACTTATTGAATTTAATGTAAAAAGAATAAAGTATGTTTTCATTATAAAAAGTTCTTGCATATAGTTAAAGACTGCTGAGACAACAAGAACATAGATAAGAGTCAAGATAAGAATAAGAAAAAGAGTAAAGATAAGAAGAAGTTGAAGATTATTAAAGTTAATTTAAATGATTTAAAAAATTAAAGTTATTTATAGATATAGAAGTGTTCATAAATAAGTTGACAGAAGCTTTTATTCAATTTAATAATGATTTGAGTAAAACATTCACACTGAATGATCTAAAATCTTTATTATTAAGTATAATCTTTAATTAAATCAACATTCTCAATTTAAATTTATATATTCTTGCAGATCACATTCAAGACAGACTGAACAAGATAAATATAAAAGTACTAATTGATTTAAATGCAGATCAAATATATATCTTTTTAATAGTTATTGTTGAGAAGTGCGGTGCTCTATCCGCGTCCTTGACTCCTTTAGTCTTAGCGTAAGGGGCTGGCAGAGTCTTCTCCTGCCTTAGACGGCAGAGCTTCTGCTATCCATCGAACGATACCCAAGTCGACTGCAGTCAACGTCGACGCGTGAGATCCACTAGATAGGCAGATAGCACAAGTACCCATTATCCTTTCAACAGGTTATGAGCCCGGGTTAGCAAGAGG
>JAABUY010001251.1_pt1 | contig 35549 bp, 26 predicted proteins | sample 5560271 | NCBI WGS metagenome assembly JAABUY01 (sample SAMN10711886, study PRJNA513374) | rock metagenome | isolation source: Antarctica rocks | place: Antarctica: Victoria Land, University Valley
GGTGGGATCGAACCGAGGGAATACTCCGGACGGGAGTCCGCAGCAGTGGGCGATGTTTGCGGCGGCGGGATCGAGCGGGGCTGCCGGGGCGGCGGGAGCGACCGGACCGCAGGGGGCGATGGGGGTGCAGGGGCCGCAGGGGGTGATGGGGCCGACGGGTTTGGCGGGGCCGACCGGACCGCAGGGACCGGCAGTGGCGAACTACACGGGCGCCTACTCTTCGTCCGCAAATTATGGCATGAACGATGCGGTGAGCTATGGGGGGTCGACTTACATTTCGATGGTGGCTGGGAACCGGGGGAATACGCCGGCCGAAGGTTCGCAGAGTTGGGCGGTTCTGGTGGCGCGTGGAGCGGATGGAAGCCCCGGAGCGAGGGGAGCGGCGGGGGCCGCGGGGTTGCAGGGGGTACCGGGAGCTGTGGGTGGGACGGGGCCGCAGGGGCCACCGGTCAGCTTCAATGGGGGATGGAGTGCCGAGCGGAGTTATGCGGTGGGCGATGCGGTGAGTTATGGGAGATCGAGCTATATCGCGGTCGCGGGGAACGTTGGACGTCAGCCGGATGCGAGCCCGCTGTACTGGGCGTTGCTGGCGCAGTCTGGAACGGCGGGACCGGCCGGGCCGGTTGGACCACAGGGTTCGACCGGGCCCACGGGGGTCGGTCTGCAGGGACCAGCGGGGGTGCAAGGACAGACGGGCGCCCAGGGGGCGGGAGGGCCAACCGGGGCTACAGGACCGGCTGGCGCGGGGGGGCCGCAGGGGCCAGCGGGACCGGCGGGTGTGGCAGGGACGGCTTACTGGGGAGGCTACGTTTCGACCAGGAACTATGGGCTGAACGACGCGGTGAGCTACCAGGGATCGACGTATATTTCGACTGCTACGAGCAATGCGGGGAACGCTCCGGACGCGAGCCCGACGGTCTGGAGCGTACTTGCGGCGGGGGGGAGAGATGGAGCTGGAGGGGCGACGGGAGCGGCGGGGGCGCAGGGGCCTCCTGGCATACAGGGACCGGTGGGGTCGCAAGGATCGACCGGAGCAGCGGGAGCGGCGGGGGCGAACGGCGCGCCCGGGCTGCGGTTTACGGGGGCGTTCTCGTGGCGAACTATGCCGTGAACGATGGCGTGGTGTACGGCGGATCGTCGTACCTTTCGCTGGCGGGGGGGAACCGGGGGAACGCTCCGGACGGGAGCCCGAGCTGGTGGGGTGTGCTGGCGCAGGCGGGCGGAGCGGGACAGGCGGGGGCGAGCGGGCCGGCGGGGCCTCGGGATCGACTGGAGCAACCGGAGCCGCAGGACCGGCGGGGGCGACGGGACAGGCGGGCAGAGCGGGGATGGTTTACCGCGGAGGATGGAACTCGGCTACGAACTACGCGGCTGGAGATGCGGCGCTGTTCCAGGGCACGACTTATCTGGCCGAGATGAGCAACTCGGCGAGCCAGCCCGATCTGTATCCGGGTGCGTGGGCGGTGCTGGCGCAGGCGGGCGTTGCGGGACCGACGGGACCGGGTGGAACCGCGGCGACGGTGCAGATTGGAACGGTGGCGACGGGCGCGGCGGGAGGGACGGCGACGGTTACAAATACCGGCACGGCAGCGGCGGCGGTATTGAACTTCAGTATTCCGCAAGGAGCGGCGGGGACGAGCGGAACGGGTGGGAGCGGAAGCAGCGGAGGCACGAGCGGGATCGCGTTTCAGTCGACGTACCATGCGGTGTCGTTCAACGCGCTGTTCTACTCGGTGAACAACTCGAACTCCGCGTCTACCGAGAGTGGGGGATCGGTGCTGACGTGGGTGCCGGCCGGATGCACGGCGACAAAGCTGACGATGTACTCCCAGCAGGCAAATGCGATTACGGTGACGCTGCGGCAGGGAGTTCCGGGCGCGATGGCGAATACGGTCCTGGCCTGCACGGCGACATCGAACTCGAGCTGTACGGCGACGGGCAGTGTTGCGATCGGGAGCGGGAACTTTGTCGACCTGAATATCAGCGGAGCAAACGGTGTGGCCGCGGGTGTGTGGACGGCCCTGGCGTGCAACTGAGCGCGTGCGCTAAAGAGCGAGTGTCTTGGGCCTAGAGGTTGAGGGAGCGGCGGAGCTCTTGCGCCAGGCTGGAGAGACGATCGGGGTCAGGGTGGGCCGGGCCGTCGAAGAGGAGCTCGAGGGACCGAGCTATGCCGGTGCCTTCGGTGTAGCCGAACATGCCGAGGGAGCCGGCGAGCTTATGTGCGGTCATGGCGGCATCGCGGCGGAGGGGCGGAGTGAGGTGGGCGGACCTGGCGGTTTCGGCCGCGCGATCGAGCAGCATGAGGCGCTCCTTGATCATGGGGAGATTGCGGATCCAGAGGCTTTCGAGCAGCTTCTGGGTCTGGGCTGCGGCATCGGGCTTCATGGAGACGGCCTCCTTCGATCTTCTGGTCTATCCGGCCCAAACATCTTGTATTCCAGCCCCGGATACTGTGCTTTTTCCAGCCCGGATTTTTTAGTCTTTCCAGCCGAGGACGTCGGAGATCTGTTGCGCGAGGGTGAGGGGATCGAAGGGTTTGCAGAGGACAGCTGCGACGCCGAGATCGGCGAAGCGGCGCTGGTCGATTCCCTGAACCTTGGCCGTGAGGAAGAGGACAGGGATGCTCGATACGGCGGGGTTCCGCTGCATGGAACGAAAGGTGGTGGGACCGTCGACGCCGGGCATCATGACATCCATCAGGATGGCATCGGGCTGTTGCGCGGTTGCGATGGCAATGCCTTCGGCACCCGAACGAGCGGTAAGGATCTGCCAGCCGGCGGTGGCTTCGAGAGAGAGAGCGGCGACCTCACGGATATCGTCTTCGTCGTCGATGATGAGAATGCGTCGCATGAGCGAGGCCTATTCTCTCACGCAAGCCGCGCGCCGCAGGGGAATAGTGCGTCGAGGCTTCGGCTTGCCCTGCTGAACCCGGGCGTGGTGCAGGTACATTGGAGAGGACATCATGACAGCTCAAATAGCGCAAGCGACGGAGGCACTCTGGGACATCTGGCCCCGTTTGTCTCGCCCGGAGAGAATCAAGCGGTTTCGCGAGATGCACACGGGCGACCAGGCCGACTTCTTCCTCGAACTGAGCGCGCACGACCAGAGCGATCTGCTGCTTCGGCTACCCGAGGACGAGCGACACGTCTGGATCCGGCTGCTGGCTCCGGACGATGCCGCAGACCTGGTGCAGGAGGTGAGTGCGGACCGGCGGAACGAGCTGCTTTCGCTGCTGGACGAGCCGACCCGAAAGGAGGTGAGCGCGCTTCTGGCGTACAAGGAGGACGTGGCGGGCGGGCTGATGAGTCCTCGATTCGCGCGGCTGCGACCCGAGTCGACGGTGGATGAGGCGATCTCCTATCTCCGCAGGCAGGCTGTGGCGGTGGAGACGATTTACTACGCGTATGTGCTGGACCACGAACAGCACCTGCTGGGGGCGACCTCGTTGCGGGAGCTGTTTTGCGCCGAGCCGAACAGGCGGGTTCATGAGCTGATGCAACCCGAGGTGATCACGGTGTCAGAGGACGCCGGGCAAAAGGAGGTTGCGGCTGTGATCCGCAACAGCAGATTGCTGGCTGTTCCGGTTCTGGACCGGGACCGGCACATGGTCGGCATCGTGACGGTGGATGACATCATCGACGTGGTTGAGGAGGAGGCTGCGCGGGATATCCAGAAGATTGGCGGATCTGAAGCGATGGATGGGCCGTACCTGCATACCCGGTTTGGGGAGCTGGTACGAAAGCGGGCTGGATGGCTGGCGATCCTTTTTGTCGGGGAGATGTTTACCGCGACGGCGATGAGTTTTTTTGAGGTTGAGATCGCGCAGGCGGTGGTGCTTGCGCTGTTCCTGCCGTTGATTATCAGCAGCGGCGGGAACTCAGGGTCGCAGGCGACGACGCTGGTGATCCAGGCGATGGCCCTGGGCGATGTCAGGCTGCGCGATTGGTTTCTGGTGATTCGGCGCGAGCTGCTTGCCGGGTTGTCGCTAGGGTGCATTCTCGGGGTGATCGGATTGATCCGCATCTTTGTGTGGCAGGCGATCTTTCACACGTACGGCGCGCAGACCGCTCTGCTGGCGGTGACGATCCTGGGCAGCCTGGTGGGTGTGGTGACGTTTGGCACGATCGCCGGGTCGATGCTGCCGTTCATCCTGCGGCGCTGCGGTCTGAACCCGGCCAGCGCCTCTGCCCCGTTTGTGGCGACCCTGGTCGACGTCACCGGACTAATTATTTATTTCTCGATTGCAAGAGTCATCATGTTGAAGCCGCATTAGGGCGATCGTTTCCTCGGGAACCGTGGCGCGGTGAGATCGCTGCGGCGAGCCAGCTGCCTAGAAGAAGGTCTGGATGACATCGACGACGTTATAGTTCGGGTCCAGGACGGGCAGTGTGCGCCATTTGTCGAAGGTCAGGCAGGGATGGGAGATATTGAAGCCGATCATGTCGCCGACGCGCAGTTCGTTCCGCGAGCCGATTTCGAGATAGGCGTGCTGGTCCATCATCCTGGTGAGCCGCCATGCGGGCGGCGCCGATTTCGGGGAATCATCTCCGGGCCGGAGGTGAAGTGTGGGCGTTGGCAGGCCGGCATCGAACGCGGCATCGCGCTTGCCGAGGCCAATGATGGCGCGATGTCCTTCCGGGACGGATTGCACATAGGCCCAGACCTCCAGTGCGGGCAGCAATCCTGACCGCATACGATGCGCGACAGGGTTCCGCTCGTAAATCCTGGTCTGTGCCTCTCGATAGGCGCCGACATCGTGCGAGAGATAGCATCCTGGTCGAAGCACGATCTCCACGGCGTCACCCAGGTTGGCGTGGGAGAACTCTTCGGCGACGACGTCGTACCAGGCGGAGCCCGCTCCGGAGAGCAGGGCGGGGGAGGCGGCGAAACGATGTTCGTCGAGGAGCCGCTTCGTGACCGCGACGGACCACTTGAGGAAGAGCCGGATCGAGGCTTCGTCGTCGAGGACTCCCTCATAGAGCTCGACGCCGCTGAGAAGGATGTGATCTTTCCAGGCCGCGAGGGAGTTGAGAAGCGATTGGAGCTGCTGCTGGTTGCGAACACCGGAGCGGCCACCGTCCACTCCGAGCTCCACGAGAACGGAGAGCTGCCGGCCGCATTGTGCGAGTTGAGCTCCCAGGTGTTCGACCTGTTCGACGGAATCGACGAGGCAGTAGAACTCGAATGAGGGGTCTTCCAGAAGGCGGGTGACGATCTCGATATTGGAGCGGCCGACGAGTTGATTGGCCATCAGGACGCGGCGTATGCCGTGGGTGTAAGCGACCAAAGTTTGATGCGCCGTGGCCAGCGTGATGCCCCAGGCGCCGGTTTCAAGCTGGAGCTCGAACAGCCTTGGAGCCATGGTGGTCTTGCCATGCGGGGCCAGCTTGAGGCCGTACTCCGCGATAAAGGCCTGCATCCAGCGCGCGTTGTGCAGGAGCCTCTCCCGGTATAGGACCGCGGCTGGAAGGCTGAGGTCTTCGCGCAGCAGATTCCAGCCGGCGGCGGCGATGTCCTGGGGCTGCTGCGGATGGCGGAGAAAGCCAAGCCCCTTCTGCAAGGGGGAGATGAGGGCCTCTGGTGGCGCCACGGTTGAAACTTGGTTTTTCACTCGAACGCCACCTTTTCGCTGCCAGGATGCGAGGTCTGCCCGGCCGGCGGCTGGGCAGGAGCGTATATCGTTAGGAACGGATGGATACACCGGTTTGTGACACTCTTATTCGCAATGCACAGATCGTGGACGGCAGCGGAGATGCGTCGCGGATCGGGGACGTGGCGATCGAGGGCGATCGGATCCGCGCCCTTGGGCCCTGTCTTTCTCACACTGCGGGTACCGTGATCGACGCGACGGGATATGTCCTGGCTCCGGGGTTCATCGACTCCCATACGCATGACGATATCAGCGTCGTTCGCACGCCGCAGATGCTGCCCAAGCTGTCGCAGGGCGTCACGACCGTTGTTGTAGGAAACTGCGGGATCAGTGCATCACCGGCGAGACTACGTGGCGAGCCGCCGGATCCGATGAACCTGCTGGGCGATGCAGCGGAGTTTTGCTACCCCACCTTTGACCGCTACCTTGCCGCGCTTGCGGCAGCCCGGCCGGGGGTGAATGTCGGTGTGCTGGTTGGACACACCGCCCTGCGCAACAACCACATGGACAGGCTGGATCGAAGCGCCACGGACGCGGAGATCGACGCGATGCGAGCCGAGTTGGAGGAGGCGCTTGCCGGCGGCGCGCTCGGTCTCAGCTCTGGGCTGGCGTACCTTTCGGCGAATGCGGCTTCGACGGAGGAGATGATCGGCGTGGCGAAGCCGCTGGCGGCAGCCGGAGCGGTGTACGCCACGCATATGCGTTCGGAGGGGGAGGCCATTCTCGGGGCGATGGAGGAGGCTTTTCTGATTGGCAGGAGATGCGGGGCGCCGGTGATCGTCTCCCACCTGAAGTGTGCGGGGATCGATAACTGGGGGCGCAGCGGCGAGGTGTTGGGGGCGCTCGAAGGCGCGCGCGAAGGGCAGCCGGTAGGTTGCGACTGTTACCCGTATGCCGCGGGCTCAAGCACGCTCGACCTGCGGCAGGTGGATGAGCGTGTGGCCCTTACGATTACGTGGAGCCGACCCTGGCCGGAGATGGCGGGGCGCGATCTGGCCGAGATTGCGGGGGTGTGGGGTGTGGATGCGATGGCGGCGGCGTGTCGCCTGCAGCCGGCCGGAGCCATTTACCACAGCATCGCGGAGGAGGATGTGCGGCGCATCCTGCAGCATCCTGCGACGATGATCGGATCGGACGGGCTGCCAAACGACCCCCGGCCACATCCTCGCCTATGGGGCACATTTCCGCGCGTGCTGGGGTTCTACCGCCGCGATTTAGCTCTGTTTTCACTGCCTGAGGCAGTGCGTAAGATGACCTCGCTTCCGGCCGGGCGATTTGGTCTGGAGGGGCGCGGCCTGATCCGCGAGGGCTGCTTCGCCGACCTGGTGCTGTTCGATCCGGAGACGATCCAGGATACGGCGACCTATGCCCACCCAGTCTCTCCGGCAGAGGGCATCGCGGGGGTGTGGGTGAATGGTGTTCGCTCCTACCCGGTTGACGCTGCTGCTTCAACTGACGCTGCTGCCGGGCAGCGCGGCGGGCGCTTTCTGCCGGGCATGCGGAAGCAAAGGCGGGTCGAAGTCCCTGATTATTAGAGCGAAGCGTAAGGAGCAACAGCATGACGATCAAGCGATATGGTGTTGAGGGTGGAAGCGGCGCGGGGGGGCAGCATCTTCCGTTCGCGCGGGCCGTGGAGGCGGATGGCTGGCTTTACGTCTCGGGCCAGGTGCCGATGGTGAACGGGGAGGTGGTCGAAGGGAGCATTGTGGCCCAGTCGCACCAGGCGATCCGCAACTTACTGGCGGTTCTGAAGGAGGCAGAGTTCGGGCCCGAGCATGTGGTGCGCTGCGGAGTCTGGCTGGACGATGCGCGCGATTTCCATGCCTTCAATGGGGTCTTCCGGCAGTATTTCGGGGAGCACCCCCCGGCGCGGGCGTGTGTGGTCTCGAGCATGGTGGTCGATTGCCGGGTCGAGATAGAATGTGTCGCGTACAAGAAGCCCGCCTAATAAGGGCGAGAGGTACCTCGAAGGATTGCGTGCCGAGGGGAGCCGGTGTGGTCAGGGCTACTTCCTCCCCCAAATGGGTCATTCTCGTTACGGTTGCGGTCCTTCATGCTGTTTCGCAAGGCTCGAAGCAGCGGTTGTGCTTCGAGAGACTGTAAGGAACGGTGACGCTATGACAAAGCCAAACGAATATAGAGAGACTTACGTTCTTGCTAGGGACGTGCCATACCGAAATACGGGCACTGCCACGGGAGGGGCGTACTGCAGTGAAGGGATGCTCGAGCGAGGGCGAGTGGTGTGGCTCCAAGGAGATATGCAAGCCACGGACGAGGATTCACAGGTCTCCGCGTACGCCGAGGGTGTTGGTTTTGTGCTTGTGACGCCTCGTTCTATCGACCGGCTCCGCTAAACCGGTTTTGCGACAGCCAGGAAGGATCTGCTGTGTCGGCCAGATGAGGCCTTCGACTGCTTCTCTAAGCCAGCCGGAGGTTTGGATGGAGCATGTCTCTCCGAGGCGGTCCCTCGCTGCTCTCGTTGCGGAGTGGCGAGCACAGGGGTGAGCTCAGAGGCGGAGGTGCGTGGGGTGCATCCATGCCCCCCATTTGGGGGATGGTGCGTCTTTCTCGATCGCTGGATGATCAAGGAGTTGAGAACCAAAAATTCGAACAGAACTGCTGGAGAACGATCTAAATGCGCTCTAACCCTGCCAAGATGCTAGCCGTGCTTGTGATGAGTGGAGCGATATTTCCGCTCACGATGGTTGCCTGCAAGAGCGCTCCCCAGCAAGCGGGCGTGACGAACCCGGATGGATCGATCACGAATCCTGACGGATCTGTCACCTACCCGGCGCGCACTGTGCCTGCACCGACTCCCGTAAAGAATGCTGATGGTTCGATCTCGAACCCGAATGGATCGGTGACTTACCCGGCAGGTTCAAACCAAGCCAATCGCGAGGCGGGCCGCGCCACGCCGCTAGCAGTCAACGGGGTGCCGGCACGGCCGGTTGCGACGGCAGCAAGTCCGGCCGCGGTTGCAGAGCCAGTGGTCACGCGTGTGACGATCCCGAGCGGCTCCGCGGTGGTGATCCGAACTACCGAAACGCTGAGCGCAAGCCGTAACAATGTAGGCGACCGGTTTACGGGGATTCTGAACCAGCCGCTCGTCAGCAATGGCGAAACGACAGTTCCACGGGGCACAGAGGTGTCAGGGGAGGTTGTCGCGGCGAAAGGGAAAGGACGTTTCAAAGGCGCGGGCGACATCGGAATCCAGCTGACCTCGATCGGGCGAGATCGCGTGAGCACGACGGAGTACGAGGCTTTTGGCAAGGGACGGGGTAAGCGAACGGCAGGGTTCGTGGGCGGGGGCGCCGGTCTGGGCGCACTGATTGGAGGTCTGGCTGGCGGCGGCAAGGGCGCATTGATCGGCGGTCTTTCAGGGGCGGGCGCCGGGACGGTGGCCGGAGCTTACACCGGAAGCCGCGACGTCGTGATTCCCTCGGAGTCGGTTGTTACGTTCCGGCTCACCTCTCCGCTGGTTCTCTAAAGCTGCAAAAGCTGACAAGGAAAGAGCGAGCCACGGGGTGCCGTGGCTCGCTCTGTTGCATAGTGGCCGACTCACACGGTGTCTCCCGATGTGGGTTCAGGATCGGGACCGCTGCCGCGTCCACGCCAGGCCCAAACCGAGACCAGCCAGACCGACCAGAACCGAGGCGACCCCGGGATTGAGGTTGGCGGCGGTGAAGGCGCTGCGGCGGATGGAGGGGTGATCTCCGCGAACGGCTCCGTCCTCCCCGGCATGCCACAGGTTGTCAAGGCCCAGGGTATTTTCGGGGCCGGAGCCAAACTGCGCTTTGATCATGAGCGAGGAAGAGTGGTCGATGAGGCCAGGAATGAGAGTTTCGGCGACGCTCATGAGCTTGCCGGCTCCGCCGACGTGGATGGAACGGCGTGGGTGCCCGGCTGCGTAAAGGATGGCGCGGGCTACGTCTTCGGGAGCATAGACGGGCGGGGGAAGCTTCTTGGCTTTGCCGGTGTAATTCTTGGCGTGCTCATGGAACGGGGTGCCGATGGAGGCGGGCTGGATGAGGGTGATGGAAACGGGAGCTCCCTCGTCCATCTGCTCGCGACGGAGCGAGTCCGTGAAGCCCTTGATGGCGTGCTTCGTGACGGAATACATGCTCTGCATGGGAAAGGCGAAGTCCGAGGCGACGGAGCCCAGATTGATGAGGGCGCCGCCACGCTGCTTCAGGGTACGAAGAGCCGTGGTGGAGCCGTAGACGATGCCCCAGAAGTTGATGTCGAAGAGCTGGCGGTGGTCGGCGTCGGTGACCTGATCGAGCCGCCCCCAGAGGCCGAGGCCAGCGTTATTGACCCAGGTATCGAAGCCGCCAAAGAGCTCGATGGTTTTGCTGGCCAGATTTTCAATCTCGTCGTGCTTGCTGACGTCGGTGGGGATGTAATGAGCCCTGCCGCCTTTGCTGACGATGTGGTCTACAGCCTGCTTGAGTGCGGATTCGTTACGGGATGCGAGGACAACCTGGGCTCCGGCTTCAGCGGCCTGGAACGCGGTGGCGAGGCCGATGCCGCTGGACGCGCCGGTGATGACGATGGTCTGCTGGGAGAGGGGCTTGAGAGTGAGCTTCATGTGCGGTTAAGAGGCGGAACAGCCAGGAAAGGGTGTCTTTAGTCTGCTGAGGTTGGTGACAGTACCGCTGAGGAGCTTCACCGCGCGAACACGCCGGAGCTGGCGAATGACAGGCGACGTGTCGCTGTGGCGAGTAGATGATGTGTCTTGCCGGCGATCCGAGTTCCTGCGAGTTGATTTCCGGCTGTCATTTGGAGTCGAATTGCGCCAAGCTGTAGATGGCAGACCGAGGCCTCCAACTCGTCCTCTTCGAGGAGGCGCGCTGGCCATGCTGTCGCGGCACTTCAAGGAGATTCATCGGCAATGCGACCACAAAGATGCAGCAGGTTTGGCTACGGTGTTCTTCTGCTCTGCATGATGGGACGGGCGCAAGACCAACCCAAGCAGCGGGTCAATGCCGGCTCTACAACGCCCGACGTGGTGTTGCAGGGCACCATCTCGGGCGGCCAGAACAACACGTATGTGGAAGTGCCATTTGCCGTCCCTGCGGGGACCTTCCGTGTGACTCTCAACTTCAGCTACACCGGCAAGGAACAACGGACGACGCTGGATCTGGGTCTCATGGATGCTCAAGGGCTGCGGTGCTGGAGCGGAGGCAACAAATCGACCCTGACGGTGAGCGCTTTCGATGGCACCCCATCCTGCGTGCCCGGTGCGATCATCGCGGGGACCTGGAAGGTTCTGATCGGTGTGCCGAATATCCGGGCGAGCGAACGATCGGTCTACACGGCCAAGCTTTTCTTTACACGGAGCGGCCTGGTGGCGGAGGAGCCACTGCTTTTACGGAAACCGATTCGTGCTGGAGCGGCCTGGTACCGGGGCGATCTGCATATGCATACAGGGCACAGCGATGGGTCATGTACCAGCCTGGGAAAGGTCAAGGTGCCCTGTCCTGTCTTTCTGACGGTCGATGCAGCGGTCCGCCGAGGGCTCGACTTCATTGCGATTACCGACCATAACGCGACGTCGCACTACGACGCGATGCGAGAGCTTGCGCCCTTCTTCGACACCCTGCTCCTCATTCCTGGACGAGAGATTACGACCTTTCACGGGCACGCCAACTTATTCGGCACGGAGGAGTTTCTGGACTTTCGGCTTGGCTCGCCGGAGGTGCCTGACATAGATACTCTGCTTCGGCACGCCAAGCGGCTGGGCGGGCTGGTGTCGATCAACCACCCGAACGCTCCGACCGGGGAGATGTGCATGGGCTGTGGATGGACTCCAGTCCCAGCGGCAGACCTCCGGCTGGTGCAAGCGGTTGAGGTTGTGAACAGCGGCTCCGAGGACGGACCATACGCCGGAACATCTTTCTGGGAGCGGCAGCTCAACCAGGGCGCTCGGCTGACCGGTGTCGGGGGCAGTGACAATCACACTCCGCAGCGCCCGTTGGAGGAGGTCGGTTCGATCGGCAGCCCGACCACGGCGGTCTACGCAAGCGAACTTTCGACTTCGGCGATTCTGGATGCGATCCGAGCCGGGCACGTCTTCGTGGACCTGACGGGCAGCAAAGACCGGCTGATCGAGGTGGCTGCAACCAGCGGCGCGGCAAGGGCAGCCATGGGGGATGCGCTGGCCGCCCGCGCAAAGGCTGAGGTCAATTTTTCTGTTCACACTTCCGGTGTCGATGGAGCAACCCTGGTGATCACAGAGGATGGGCGGCCGTTCGCAGGGAAGCAGGGTGCTCACCTTACTGGAGCGGACCAGACCACGCAGATCGGGTGGACCAGCGACGGCCAGCGCCATTGGTTTCGGATCGATGTCGAGGGTCCTAATAAAAAGCTGTGGCTGTTGGGCAATCCCATTTACGTGAACTGGGTCCCAGCAGATCACAGCGGCTCAGAGTGAGTTAGCGAGCGGCCTGTTCCATGGAGGGGGACGGCTCCGTGCGACCGAGGGTGTCATAGAGAGGGTGAGCGGGGTTCAGGCGGGGATTCTCTTCGGCCACCGAAACTGCGAGGACACGGATCTTCTCGTTGTTGGGCAAGGTCAGTGTGCGGGCGTTGGCGGGCACATCGATGGCGTACGCGAAGAGATAGGAGTATCGGTACGGCTCGTTGAGGCCGTCGGCGGTGTGGTGATGCGAGGCGTACCAGGCTACGTCGGCAGGCTTTACGAAGCCTGCTCGTAGGCCGAGGTAGTCTTCGGGGTAGCGGGGGGAAGGAGCTCGGCGCTCCCGCTCCTGCATGTCCGCGGGCGGCCAGGTGGGGTGATGCGCCGAGATCGCCCAGTTATGCACGGGCTCGTCTTTCCAGATGCGCGTGTCCCATTGCCCCAGGAATCCGCTCCAATCCTGAATTTTGAGGTCAACGCTCTTATCGCCGACCCGGAAGGCCGCGGTCTGATCTCCGTCGGCGGAGGCCGCCAGGAGATAAACCCGGTTGTACTGGCCGGAGGGCAGAGAGATGGTCTGACCCTTGGCGACGACCGCATCCGGCGTTCCGGTTGCGGCAGGCGCCAGCTTGAAGTCAACGCCATGGAACTCCACCTGTGCGGGAAGCATCTCGGCCGGCATGGCATTGCCCTTGCCGTCGAAGCCGCCTCCTGCAGTCTTCGTGTCATCCGTGGTCGCCGCTGCCAAGTCGTAGTTCAGCGTGACAGGCTGCGAGTGAATGGCGGCCACCTTTGCGGCGGGCGCGCCGAGGCGCAGCGCGAACGTTCGGGGTTGATATCCCGAGAAGGAGGTGACGAGCGCGCCTCCGGTCAGGTTCGCCGATCCGACCGGTTGCTCCTGGCCATTAACTTCGCGAGCGGCAGTGACCGGCGATGCGAAGGCGACGCGAACGTCGTGGGCAGGTTTACCGTCGAGTTCGACCATGCGCAGGATGAGTTCGTCCCCTGCTTCCGCTTTCTTGAGAGCAAGCACGCGGACCCTGGAGTTGCTGATGCGAAGGAGAGAGAAGCTCTTGCCGAGCGCTCCGGCGTGCTTCGAGGCTTCAAAGGCGATCAACGGATCGTTTAGGCGGTAGGCATGCCAGTCCGTCTGGGCGTGGCGCCAGTCACCGGAGTGGCCGGCTATGCCGAAGGAGAACTCGTGGTGACCCCAGTCCTGATTGGCCTGGTCGCTGTAGGAGCCTGGGCCGCCTTCGCTCACCGGCTGCATGCCGGGCGAACGGATGAGAGTGAGGCGGATGGTGTTGTCGGACGGCTTGTCTGAGCCGTTCTTGCAATCGGTCAAGATGGTGGTTCCGAAGCTGGCGGTCTTGTCGGTGAGATCGATCCAGCGATGGGAAGAGACTTCGAACTGCCGCTCCTGGGCGTTGGGTCGTTCGATGGTGCCGATGCCCTGGTTGTACGTGGCATCTGGATTTGACGCGCTGAGAGGGAAGCTGGCCTTTAGATTGGCGGCCAGGGTGCGCCAGTCGATGGCGTTGCCGAACTCTACCCGGTTGCCTGGGTCTCCCGCGGAGAGGCTGATCGTCTGAACGAATTTTGAGTTTTCAGTCTCGCGCGTGACTTCGAGGGAGACGCGGACGGGACCGTTCTCCTTGATGCGGATGTGTGCGGGTCCACCGACAAAGGCGCGCGGGGCGGCCTGCTCCTGCTCGAACTCCATGTTCCAGGCCGGGTATTGCTTGGGTATGTCGGTCGAGATCGCGAGCCGCATAGGAGCGGAGAGCAGCTCTCGCTTCAGGCTCTTGTCATAGATGCTCGAGACATCACCATTGCTGTTGAGCTGGACGCGGTAGCGACTGTTCTCAAGCGAGGAGGCTGTCACCTTGAGGTCGGGATTGGGCCGGGGAGCGACGCGGGAAGCACGTTGAAGACGGCGTATCCGACGGATGGGGCCTTCGCCACGAAGAGGACCTTGTCTCCCTCGATCTGGGCGGGCACCTCCTTTCCGTCGGGACCTTTGACGAGCACGGCCCTGGGGTTGCCGGTGGTGAAGGGAAGCTTTGCCTCGACCACATCTTGGCGATCGATATCGAGGGGGTTGTAGACCACGACCGGCATTCCGGCACCTTCCGTGTCGAGAGCCGACGCGACGGCCTCGCTGGCACTGGTCACGACGCCGGCGAACTGGTTGGCGGTGAGGATGTCGTCATTCCAGGCAAATTCGTAGGTACGGGGTGTCGCGGTGCCGGCACCGGTATCGTGGAAGTGCCCGCCCAACTCCAGGGTCCAGGCGTCATTGAGGCGCTTTTGGGGGTAGGGCCGGCCGCCCATCCATTCGGCTGCGACGGAAGCTTTTTCGGCGGCATCGGCAAGGGATTCATTCTGGATGATCCAACGCTTGTGGTAGGCCTGTGAGGTCAAGGATCCGGCGGAGTGATTGATCAACTCGAGGTCTCCCTTGTATTGGGGCATACGCGATGTCATCTGGGGGGTGATGTCGTTGAACATCTGGTCGGCGGTGGACTCGATGACGTGCACAGGACCTTCGCCTACTTTCACGGGTGAGCTTTGGACAGCGGGCGCCGGCGGAAGGAAGTTGAACCTGGGTGGCGGAGGAAGGGCGGTCTCTTTTTTATCGACGATGGCTTCGAGGAGCTTCACCGAAAACTCCTGCGTGGCGCCGCCAATGTCGCCGGTGCCGACGTAATGGTAATCGGCAAAGACGCCAGTGACGTTTCCGTCGATGTCGATGCGTTTGACCCAGTCCGGCTCGGGCTCTCTTGGACGCTGCAGAGCGCGCAGCTGCTGCGGTGTGAGTTTTGCCTTCTCCTCACTGGTGAGTTGAGGTTGCGGCGGTGGCGGCGACGGTTCCTTGCTAAGATCGGTGTAGACGTTGCTGTTATAGCTGCTGGGGTTCAGCGCCGCGATCACGGTTTTGCCATCGGGACCAGTCCATAGGCCAACGTTGAACGGAATGCCTTCCGGCGTGTGTTCCGGGGAGCCTGGGCCGCCGATCTTAGGAGCGGGCTGCCAGGCTGCGCTGAGCTTCTGGGTCGAGAAGCCCTTTACGCCCGCGTGCGCGAGGATACTCGGCAGGGAAGCGGGAAAGCCGAAGCAGTCGGGGAGCATGTATTCGTTGCTGGCCTTGCCGAAGTCTTTTCGGAAATATTCGTTGCCGTAGAGGATTTGCCGGAGAATTCCTTCGGCGCTGGGAAGGTTGACGTCACCCTCTTCGACCGAGGAGCCTGCGGGAAACCAGCGGCCAGCGGCGACATACTGGGTCATCCTGGCGTAGTCGTCGGGGAAGTACTCTTTCATGAGGCGGTAGCGGTTGGAGCCGGTCCAATTGAAGACGTAATGCGGGTATTTATCGATGTAATCGAAGTTGACGCGCATGGTCTTCAGCAGATATTCGCTGATCGTCTGCGGCATCTCCCATCGCCATTGCGTATCGAGGTGCGCATAAGGGACCACATAGAGGGTTGGCACCTTGGTGATATCGGGAGCCTTCATGGTCTGGCCATGGGCAGCACAAGGCAGCGAGGAGGCTGCAACCGTGGACAACAGCCAGAGCCGCAGGCGGCGGGATTTATTTCGGGAGCGGAGCAGGCGTGAGGATTGCATGGATGGAGTCATACCTCTGGCGACCAGGCGGCAGCTGATCTGGATTTGGGTGCGAGATTAGGGGAGATTCCCGGCCAGCAAGCCGGTGCGGGATCTCGATCGTTCCGGCCGAAGAAGTCGACTCTTCTCAGGGTTCCACGGCTCCGAAGGCCTTTGCGGCCCTGCGGAGCCGGTTAGTTCAGAGGAGGAGACTGTCTGTAGCAAGCGCCTGTGTCAAACCGCATGAGAGCAGTCCTGTTAGAAGGCATAACGGAGGCTGAATTGGAACTGACGGTCGGAGGAGTAGGTGTTGCCCTTCTGGGTGATGCGGCCGAAGTTTCCGCTGGTTGGGCTGGTATTCGGGTTGTCTAGGTTGGGATGGTTCAGGAAGTTGAACGCCTCTGCCTTGAAGACCAATGCGTGATTTTCGTGGCCGGGAATAATGTGCATCGACTTCTGCAGCGCTGAGCTGAAGCTGTTGAAGCCGGGGCCGTAGATATTGTTTCGAGAACCGCGCGGGGCGAAGGTGCCAAGCGGCGCCGGCTGGTAAACGGCGCTTTCGAACCACTGCGCAGTTCCCGTGCCGGCGAAGCTGTGCGGCAGCCTCGGTTGGCGGGTCTGCACGTAATATTGGTTCCCGGAGCCCGGTCCGACACCGGCACGATCGTTACCGAGCGACACGCCCAGTGGACGGCCGGACTGGGCCTGAACGACTCCCGAGAACTGCCAATTGCCTAGCGCGGCGCGGGTCAAGCGATTGGAGGAGTTGGTCCCGTACGGGATATCCCACACATAGTTTGTGACCAGCACATGGCGAGTATCGAAGTCGCTGGGACCATAGTTGATGCTGGTGTCATACACATTGGGAACATTGGTGCCGTTTGAGGAGCCAAAGTCGAGGCTCTTGGACCATGTGTAGGCGACGCCAAAGAGGAAACCTCTGGTGAGGCGACGCTTCAGATTAGCCTGAAAGGAGTTGTAGTTTGATCCCCCGCCATTTTCTGCCTCCAGAATTGTAGAGTAGCCGCGATAGGGACGAAGTGCGTCGGTATTGCTGATGGTCGGATTGGCCTGGACGGTTCCGGGCCGCAGCTGGTTGACGTTGCCGAGCTGCTCAAGGTGGATTCCCCGCCGGCCAACATAGCTCATGGTCAAGGTCGCGATCTTCGGGAAGTCCTGCTCAAATGTCAGGTTCCAGCCATAAGATTCCGGGCTGGGATACTGGTAGCGCTGCGAAGTGAGTGCGATCGGAGATGCATTGGTGCCGACGCCGCCTGGTGCATCCACGTTGCCGCGAGTCACGGTGGAGGACGGCTGGAATGGAGCGTTGCCGCCGACCTGCACAACATCGCTGATGCCCAGGCGCTGGATGTAACGGCCGACGCCCCCGCGAACGACAGTGGCCGGAGTGATCTGGTAAGCGAACCCGAGACGAGGCTGGATGTTCGAGTAGACAGTGGGATGGTAGTTGCTATCGTAGCCGCGGAACAGGCGAGCATATCCATTGCTGAGGATGTCGGCTGAGACGTGGCCCTTCGCGGAGCTTGGGAAGCCGCTACCGGGGATGACAACACCGTTGAGGGGATCTCCACCTGTAACAAACCCGGTTTTGGGGTCGACGGTGGGCGCGAGCGCTGGGCTCCAGTCCTTCTGACTGAAGAATGATTGGTTCCCCCAGGTGGCGTGATAGGGCATCATGACGCTGTAACGCGCGCCCATTTCGAGGACCAGCTTTGGTGAAGCGCGCCACTGGTCTTGTGCGAAGCCTTCGAACATGTTGCCACGGAAGAGAGTATAGGAACGCTGGCCGATCTCTCCGTAGGTATCGAAGAGCCCGAGAGCAGTGTTTGCGATCGCGGCTCCTGTGGTCTGCGTGCCTGTGACGCGCCGGTCGGTGAAGAGAAAGAGGCCGTTTTGGTTATTGGTCGTGCCGGGCCTGGTGTTGTCAACGCTGATCTGGTCGAAGTTGTTTTCGCCGGCGTACTCCCACAGGCCACCGAACTTCAGGGTGTGGTTGCCCCAGACCTTGGTGATGTTGTCCGCAATGTCATAGACCATGCCGCCGGATCGCGAAGGGTAGGGTCCGCCGTCAAGCGTGCCGAAGTTGGCCAGTTGGATGGTGGGAATCTTATTGGGAATCGTCTTGTTTGCGGCGGAGTAGAGGTACGGGTAGTTGATGCCGTACTTGGTGCGGTCGTAGCGGCCCAGGGAGGTGTCGATACCGATGTTGACGTGGTCCGCGGCGGCGGAGACGAGGAACTCGTTGACTACGGTCGGACTGATGGTCCAGCTGTAGTGAAAGACGCCGACTTGGTTGGGGCGGGTAAAGATACGTGGGTTGAGATTGAAGTTGCCGAAGTGCGGCTCGTAGTCGTTGTAGTTGTAGTTGAGCAGGCTGAAACGAAAGTGATGAGCTTCGAACGGAACGAAGTCGACCACGATGGTGTCTTTACGCTGCTTTTCGGTGTAAAGCGCAGAGTCGATCCAGTTGTAAGCTGGAGCAGAGGTATCGGCTGCCGGATAGGCGTTGAGCAGCGCGAGTCCGTTGGCGCTGAGTTGGCCTGCCGGGATGACGTTGTTGGCATAGGGTGCGCCCGTGGTGGGGTTGACGATTTGAACGGGAGCGCCATAAAAGATGTTGCTTCCGAGCAGTTCACTGAAATTGCCGGTGCGCATGAGCGCGGTAGGTACTTTCTGTGTCGCGGTGTCGTCGTGGTTGTACCGAACGTATTCCTGCCCAACCAGGAAGAACAGCATCCTGCGATCTTGATTGAAGTGCCCGGGAATGAAGACTGGACCGTTGAGGTTCCAACCGAACTGGTTATAGCGGAAGGCCGCTCGTTTCAGGCCCGAGAAATTTCGGTTCCACGTATTGGCGTTGAGGGCGTTGTTGCGGAAGTACTCGAAGGCGCTGCCGTGGAGGCTGGAAGAACCGCTCTTGGGAACGATGCGGATCTGGCCGCCCGAGGTGCGGCCGTACTCGGCTGGGTAGCTGGTGGTGAGGATCTGAACCTGAGAGGTCGAGTCGACATCGGCGACACCGACGCTCGTGCCGTTTGAGCGGGTACGCACCATTGGCGCTCCGTCGAGCGTGAGGAGGCTCTCCTGCGAGCGGGCGCCGTTCACGTTGATGCCGTTGTCGAGAGCAAATGCGAAGGCCGCCATCGACTGGCCGCGAACCACGCCCGGCTCCAGCTGCGAGAGGTAGAGGGGGTTGCGCCCGTTCAGTTGAATATCCTTGACCTGCTCCTGGGTGATGAGCTGGCCGACGGCGCCGCTCTCGGTCTGCACGGTGTTGACGCCGGCTTCGACGTTCACCTCCGTTGCGGTGTCGCCGACCCTCATGGCGACGTCGATGCGGCGGCCGATGCTGGGGTCGAGGTGCACGTCCTTCAACGTTGTGGTCTGAAAGCCTGTGAGCTCGACGCGGACGCTGTAGCTGCCAGGGGCCAGGTTGGTGATCGTAAAGCTACCGCTCTCGTTGCTGGCGATGGAACGATCGGCGTTGGTTGCGGTGTTTTGCACCGTGACCCTGGCGTTCGGAAGCAGTGCGCCCGATGCGTCGGTGACGGTGCCGGAGATGGAGGAGCTATCGGATTGAGCAAAGATCGGAGCAGCGACCCCGAACAGAAGAGCCGCGACAAGCAGGTGCAGGACACGAACATCGAACCGATTTTTTCTCATCACAGTCTCCAGAAGTAGGCGTGCAAACATGGCATATGATTGCGCTATCACAACGCATCAACTGTTTACACACTTGGACGTTACGTTGTCAATATAACCGGCTGGTGAATATCTGGACAATCGGGAGTTCCGTCCGCGCCAGTAGGCCCTAGTCCAGGGCGCTCGTAAGGGGGAGAGAATGCGCAAGGCGCCCGCCGCGAAGCGTGCAACGCTTGAGGATGTCGCGAAGGCAGCGGGAGTTGGGCCCATGACGGTCTCCCGAATGATTAACGGTCATCGCTATGTCGCGGAGGAGACTGCAAGGAGGGTGAGCGCTGCCATTCGGCAGCTGGGATATCGCCCCAACCATGCCGCTCGCATCCTTTCCGGTCAGCTATCCAAATCAATCGGCCTGATCGTACCGGATCTGGCGGACTCTTTCTTCTCCGTGGTCAGCCATGCGGTCCAGGAGGCGGCGCGGGAGGGAGGTTATCTTGTCTGGCTAGCAGCCTCCGATGGCGACTCCGCCATTGAGAAGGCGCAAGTGGAGCAGATGACCAGTCACCCCGTGGATGGCATTCTGCTGGTCCCGGCAGAGTGCCGCAGCAGGTACTTAGAAGCCGCGGCTTCTGGACCGGCACCGATCGTGACCATAGACCGCCCCATCGAGGTGGCCGCCACGGATTCGGTCGAGGTCGAAAACAGGGCGGGCGCACGCATGGCGGTGGAGCACCTTATCGGACACGGCTACAAGAAGATTACCTGCGTGGTGATGAACTCTCACCTACGACCTGTGCGAGAGCGTGTTGCCGGCTACGAAGAGTGTATGCGGCAGGCCAAGCTTCGTCGCAAAAAGCTCGTTCTCTTCGATGAGGCCAGTGCCCAAATTGCTTTAACGGCCATGTTGGATTCACCCGATCGCCCCGACGCGCTATTTACCGCGAATAATGCCTGCACCATCCGCGTTATTAAGACGCTTCGCGCGATGAATAACAAGATTCCCGGAGATGTGGCGCTGATCGGCTTCGACGATGTTGACTTCTATACGCTGCTCAGCCCTCCGGTGACGGCGGTCCGCCAACCCGCGGCTGAACTGGGACGGACGTCCACCCGTCTTCTTTTGCAAAAGATCAGAGGCGAGCGCTCGGAGCCGCACGTCAGAACGGTCTTGCCGGTCGCGCTGATCGTGCGGGAATCGTGCGGATGCAAGAGCTAGAGAGCTAGGGCAGGTAACCTCGACAGTCTGCCCGCTGGCATCGAGCCCTTGTGAGCGCCTGAGTGTTTCGGAGGCGTGTGAGGGCTGAGAGGAGGGCTGCATGTGAACGTGGCAGGACACGCTTTCCGGCTTCAGGGGATGTGTCAGGCAGCGGAGACGGGAGCGAGATCAGCGAGGCCACGGAGGCGATGAACCATGGAGAGAACGAGCTCTTCGACCTCTTTGGGCTGCACCTTCGCCTTGGTGAGGAACTCGGTCGGGCCAAGGCGCAGTTGCGCCATTTCACGATCCGAGACCTCGCGGCCGGAGTAGACGACGAGTGGGAGCGTGCGCAGGCCAGGCTGCTCACGGAGCCACTCAACGAAGGAGAAGCCGTCGCCGTCGGGAAGGGTGAGATCGAGGATAAGCAGATCGGGGCGGCGCGTGATGCAACGGCGAATAGCCTGTTGGCGCGTGCAGGCGTGGTCGATCGTCACGTCGGCGTTCCCGAAGCTGGCGATGACGACGCTGGCGAGGTCTTGGTCATCCTCAACGAGCAAGATCTGCGCCGGTCCTTCGCCACGGTGGAGAACGCGGCCAAGTTCAGCGAAGAGCAGGTTCTCATTGAAAGGCTTCTGAACCCAGCCCTGAGCGCCTCCGGTGAGCTGGCTTCGGAGAACGGGCGAGAGAACGCTGAGGACGACGACGGGAATGAGGGAGGTGGCTGGGTTGTCGCGCAGGCGTTGCAACGTCTCCCAACCACTGAGCCCGGGCATGTAGAGGTCGAGGAGGATGGCTTCGACATGGGACTCGGTGGCAAGGAAGATGGCCTCTTCACCGGAGCAGGCCTCGACCACGGTGTAGCCCTGACGGGTGAGGTGTTCCTTGACGATGGTGCGGATGCCGGGATCGTCGTCGCAGATGAGGATGGAACCTTCTCCGCGCGGAAGGGCGAGGGCCGGTGTCACCGCATCGGAGGCTCGGGCGGTGCGAGGAAACATGACGTAGAGGGTTGTTCCGGAGCCAAGGTTGCGCTGCGCCCAGATGGATCCACTGTGTTGCTGGACGATGCTTCTGCAGATAGCAAGGCCGAGGCCCGTGCCGCCCTTCTGCCTGGAGTCGGAAGCCTCGACCTGATGGAAGCGATCGAAGATGGAATCGAGCTTGTCGGGGGGGATGCCGCGGCCATCGTCGGAGACCTTGAGCAGGATGGAGTCGGAGGTGGCCTCGACATGGACACGGACGGTTGAGGCTGAGGGAGAGAATTTGATGGCGTTTGAGAGGAGGTTGGTGAGCACCTGCAGAATACGGTCGGAGTCTCCATCGAAGTAGAGCGCCTCCGGGCTGGTGCTCGCCGGGGGACTCTCAAGCACGATGCGAACCGTCGCCTCATGGGCCATGCCGGCCATGGTGTCTGCGGCCTGCTGAACGAGATCGCGAAGGGAGCAGCGGCGGATCTGAAGCGGAGCCCGACCGGACTCCATCCGCTCGAGATCCAGGATGTCGTTGATGAGGCGAATGAGACGGTCAGTGTTGGTGACGGCGATCCGGAGCAGATTCTGCGCTTTGTGGTCGAGATGTCCCATCATGCCGGACGAGAGCAGGCCGAGAGACCCGCGGATGCTGGTCAGCGGGGTTCGAAGCTCATGGGATACGGTGGAGATGAACTCGTCTTTGATGGTATCAAGCTGGGAGCGCTGTGTCAGCTGGCCCTGCTGCTGCTGCTGAAGCTCGTGGGCCAGACGTAGTTGGCCATCTATCTCGCGGCATTTGCGTTGTGTTTGCACGAGTTTGGCGAGCAACGCAAGCGTTGCCAGGGAGAGCGCGACGATGGAAAGCAAAGACAGCCAAGTCATTCAGGTAACCAGAATAGTAACTAGCCTTCTAGCGCAATAGTAACTCAAGCTATTTCGAACGTCGCATTATTCTGCAACATTCGTCGGGATGGATTCCCCTTTTGGGTCACATGGATTGACTGACCTTCAAGAGGGACAGCAGAGAAAGTAATGATGAATAGAAGGGGAATGCTCTGCAACTACAAAATCCAATTGCCAACCGAGGCGCCATTAGCAGGTAAGTTACTCGGTAACCATGCTGAGCTGCTGGGGGAAGGTAAGCGGCTCCCAAACGCGCTCTGATGGTGAGCTCTTATAGTGGTGGTGGTGCTGCTTCGCCAACCAGGCTTGGGTTTGAAAAGGTCAGGATGTGAGGGCGTTGTTTACGAACGGAGGGAGAGGTTGCGACCGAGATGAATGTGAATTTTGCTGAACGTGCGCACAATCACAACTGGAAGCTGGATCCGATCGTGCGATCTCTGCTCGACACTGACTTTTACAAGCTGTTGATGCTGCAATTTATCTGGAAGAACTTCCCGGCGACGCACGTGACGAGCGAGGTGGTGAACCGGACTGTTAAGGTACGCCTGGCGGACCGGGTGGAGGCCGGCGCGCTGATTGAGCAGATGGACCATGTGAGAGGGCTGCGGTACCGGAAGAGCGAGCTGGTCTGGCTGGCTGGAAACACCTTTTACGGCGTTCGAAGCATCTTTGAGCCGGGCTTTCTGGATTGGCTGGACATGGATTTCCAGCTTAGCGCCTACGAGGTATCGGAGTTGGAGGGCCAGTTGATTCTTCGGTTCAGCGGTTTGTGGACCGAGGTGACGATGTGGGAGATCTATGCGCTGGCGATCGTGAGCGAGTTGAAGACCAGGGCGGCGTTGGCTGAGTTGAGCGAACTTGAACTGGATGTGCTGTACGCCCGGGCGAAGACCAGGTTGTGGGAGAAGATAGGCCGGCTGCGTGGGGTAGAAGGGCTGCGCATCTCGGACTTCGGGACGCGACGAAGGCACAGCTTTCTGTGGCAGGAGTACGCGGTGGAGGCGTTGCGGGCGACCCTGGGGGAGGAGTTTACCGGGACCTCCAATACGACGCTGGCGTACAAGCATGATCTTGAGGCGATCGGAACGAACGCCCACGAGCTTCCCATGGCCATGGCGGCGATGGCGAACACAGACCGGGAGCTGGTCGAGTCGCAGTACCGGGTTCTGGAGCTTTGGCAGAGAAGCTATGGAGGGGCGCTGCTAATCATGCTTCCAGACACGTTTGGGACGGCGCAGTTTCTGGAGGGTGCTCCGGACTGGGTGGCGGACTGGACTGGCCAGCGGGTGGACAGCAAGGATCCGATAGCTGCGGGCGACGAGTATATCGCGTGGTTGAAGGAGCGGGGGAGGGATCCGCGGACGAAGCGGCTAATCGCGTCGGATGCCCTGGATGTGGACGAGATGCTGCGGCTGCACCACTACTTTCGCGGCCGCATCCGGTTCAGCGCTGGATGGGGGACGCTGCTGACGAATGACTTTCGTGAGTGTCATCCCAGAGGTGAGGATACGTTGGAGCCGTTGAGCCTTGTATGCAAACTGACGAGCGTGGAGGGGCGGCCGACGGTGAAACTCAGCGACAATGTGCTAAAGGCAACTGGACCCGCGGACCTGGTGGAGCATTATCGGCAGGTGTTTGGCTCAGTGGCGGTGAGGGGAGCTGAAGTGTTGGTTTAGGTGGGCGTTTCGTCTTGGGGTACTCAGGTTCTGGACGGCTCGGGATCAGGGCAGCGCCGGTTTGATCATACGTATTCCATATACACAGATGGTGCGCGCTTTTGAGCAGCAAGGTCGGAGGACAGATTGCAGTTGGAGAACCGGTTGGAGACAAAGCTGGAGGTCAACGCGCCGAGGTTTGCGACGAACCACGCAGCTCTGGTGACGCTGCTTGGCAGCATGCGTGGAGAAGAGGCTGCGATTCGGCAAGGGGGTGGAGCAAAGGCGGCGGAGGCACAGCGGGCGAAGGGGCGGCTTACGGTGCGGGAGCGATTAGAGGTCCTGCTCGACGAGGGAAGCTCGTTGATGGAGCTTGGACTTTATGCGGCGCATGGGATGTATGGCGAGTTTGGCGGGGCTCCGGGAGCCGGTGTCGTGACCGGATTGGGCCGCGTGAGTGGGCGTCTCTGCATGATCATCGCAAACGACGCGACGGTGAAGGCAGGCGCGTTCTTTCCGATGACGGCAAAGAAGGTGTTGCGTGCTCAGCACATTGCGCTTGAAAACCATATTCCGACGCTGTACCTGGTGGACTCGTCGGGGGTGTTTCTTCCTTTGCAGGAGGATGTGTTTCCGGACCAGGATGATTTTGGGCGAGTGTTTCGCAATAACGCGGTCATGAGTTCGATGGGCATACCGCAGATCACGGCGATTATGGGAATGTGCGTGGCGGGCGGGGCTTATTTGCCGGTGATGACCGATACGGTGCTGATGACGGAGGGGTCGGGGCTGTTTCTGGCGGGGCCTTCGCTGGTGCAGGCGGCTATAGGGCAGAAGACGTCCGCCGAGGAGTTGGGCGGTGCGTCGATGCATTCGGAGATCTCAGGAACCGTGGACTTCAAGGAAGCGAACGATCACATGTGTCTGGCGCGGTTGCGGTCCTTAGTGGCGAAGCTGGGGAGGCAGATGCCCGTGGGCAGACCGCAGATCCCAGGCGATGATGCCGCGGGTAAGAGTGAGATGTTCAGCCGGGTGGCGTTCGATGTGGTGAAGGATGCTCCGCGGTATGCGGCGGAGGAGATGTATGGGTTGATCGATCCTGATCCGGCAAAGGCGGGAACGAACTCGTACAACATGCGGGAGCTGATCGCGCGCATTGTGGACGGGTCGGAGTTCGACGAGTATAAAGCGGACTTCGGTCGTACTTTGGTGTGCGGGTATGCGCGGATTGGCGGGCGAGCGGTGGGGATCGTTGCGAATCAGAAGGTGCATCAGCAGCAGACCGTGGCCATGGGTCCGCAGGCGGGATCGAAGCGGACGGAGTTTGGTGGCGTGATTTACACCGAGAGCGCGCAGAAGGCGGCGCGATTCATCATGGACTGCAACCAGTCGCTGGTGCCGCTGATCTTTTTGCATGATGTGAACGGGTTCATGGTGGGGAAGGATGCGGAGTGGTCTGGCATCATCCGGGCGGGAGCGAAAATGGTCTCGGCGGTGGCGACCAGTGTGGTCCCGAAGATCACCGTGATCGTAGGCGGGAGCTTTGGGGCGGGGCACTATGCCATGTGCGGGAAAGCTTACGATCCGCGATTTATCTTTGCATGGCCGACGGCCCGGTATGCCGTGATGAGCGGGGCGAGCGCGGCGACGACGCTGGCCGAAGTACGGGCGAAGCAGGTGGAGCGGGGCGGGAAAGCTTTGTCGGAGGCGGACCGTAAAGCGATTTTCGAGGAGATCAAGGCAACGTATGACGCGCAGGCGGACCCGCGGTACGGGGCGGCGCGGTTGTGGGTGGATGCGATTATTGATCCGGCGGAGACGCGGAATGTGTTGATGACGGCGTTGGAGGCTTGTGCGCTGAATCCGGAGGTGGCGCGGTTTAATCCGGGGGTGCTGCAGACGTGAAAGCCTGGTTTCACCAGCATCGGTTTCTTGGCCTCGGGCTTGCCATCTCACTCCGTGCTGCTCGTAATCGCGTTCGTGTCAGCGGGCTTCGGGCACGGTAGCTACATCGCGGCGCGGGTTCTACTTCCTTTGCTTGTTTGGCGGTCGGAAGGTACCTTGAAGCGGGGTTCGTGATCTGTGCGCTAAGTTGCCTCCAAGTGGCCGATTTATGGCTATTCAATCGACCGTGCTTCTAGTAAGTTCAGGGCTGGCGCCGCGGTCTTAGTTGTGCACACCGCGATATGTGTTTGGTTGTTCACGGGGTGGGGCGCTTCAGGTAATGAGGCGTAATAGGTCCAGACTTGGTAGCACAGGAACAGCAGATTCCTGCGCTTCGCTCCTGAATGACAAGCGAGAAAACAAGCAACAGCAAAGCAGGGGCAAGTGCAACGATGAAGACGAAAGTACAGGGGTCTATCCACTCCCCCTCGACTTGCGCTCGGTTCGGTCGAGATGGAACGGCGGTTGGGTGCTGGCGTGAGGTGACGGTGATTGGTGATGAGAGTGAGTGATGGAAGTTGAGGTGTGACGATGATTGTGGTGAAGATTGTTGAATGTCCGCGGGATGCCTGGCAGGGGTTGCCAGGAGTGATGGCGCCGGAGGTGAAGGCGGATTATCTGCGGGTGCTGGTGGCGGCTGGCTTCAGGCACATCGATGCGGCGAGTTTTGTGTCCAAGGCGGCAGTGCCGCAGATGGCGGACTCGGAGTTGGTGCTCGAGTACCTTGACCCGCCGGACGATGTCGAAATCATCGGGATCGTGGTGAATGCGAAGGGCGCGGAGCGAGCGGTGGCGACGAGTGCGGTGCAGACGCTGGGGTTTCCGTACTCGGTGTCGCCGGAGTTCTTGCAGCGCAATCAGCGGCAGACGCCGGAGGAGTCGCTGGAGGCGCTGGAGCAGGTGGTGGAGATTGCGTACAAGGCAGGGCTGGACGTGGTGGCGTACATCTCGATGGCGTTTGGCAATCCTTATGGGGATCGGTGGAGTGTGGGCGAGGTCGTGGATGCCTGCGATCTGCTGGTTGATTCGGGGGTGAAGCAGATTTCTCTGGCGGACACGGTTGGCGTGGCCACGCCAAGGCTGATTGCGGATGTGGTAAGCGATGTTCTGGCGGCGCATGAGCAGGTGGAGATTGGCGTCCATCTGCATGCGCGACCGGGCGAGGCGGCGGAGCGGGTGGCGGCGGCGTATGGGGCGGGGTGCCGGCGATTCGATGCGGCGATTGGGGGGCTGGGTGGATGTCCGTTTGCGCAGGATGCGCTGGTGGGGAATATCGCTACCGAGGAGCTCTTGGCGGAGTTGAAGCGGCTGGGGGCGGAGCTGCCGCCACTGCGGCCGCTGGATGAGCTTGCGACGGCAAGCCGCGAGATTGCGCGGCGGTTTGGGAGCAAGGTGCAGTAAACGGGCTTAGGGCAGGAGAGGTGTGGATGCGATGACTACGTTGCTGGTGCGGGATGAGGGCGCGGTGCGGACGATCACGCTGAATCGGCCGGAGCGGCGGAATGCGATGACGTCGGCGATGCAGATGGAGTTAATTGGGGCGATGGAGGAGGCTGCGGCTGCGCCGGGGTGCCGAGTGCTGGTGTTGGCGGGGGCGGGGGAGGCGTTTTGTGCGGGGCTGGATCTTGAGGAGTTGAAGGGGATGGCGGGGAGATCCGCCGAGGAGCATAGGGCCGATGCGGAGCGGATCGCGGGGCTGTTTCGGACGTTGTACGAGCTGCAGGTGCCGACGATCGCGGCGGTGCATGGAGCTGCAATCGCGGGTGGGACGGGGCTGGCGACGATTTGTGACTTCACGCTTGCCGTTCCGGAGGCGAAGTTCGGGTATACGGAGGTTCGGATCGGGTTTGTGCCGGCGCTGGTGAGTGCATTTTTGGCACTGCAGGTCGGGGACAAGCGCGCTCGCGGGCTGCTGGTGGCGGGTAGGTTATTTGGGGCAGAGGAGGCACGGGAGCTGGGGCTGGTGAACGAGGTGGTGGAAGCGGCGGCGCTGCAGGGCAGAGTAGGGGAGTTGGCGGGTCTCCTGGCAGCGAACAGCCCACAGTCGATGAGGATGACGAAGCGGCTGATGGCGGACCAGAACCGCGTGTGGCTGGACCAGGCGATCGATTTGGCGATGGAGGCGAACGCGCGGTCTCGAGGGACGGGGGATTTTGTGGAGGGGATGACGGCGTTTCTGGAGAAGCGGCGGCCGGTCTGGAGGTGAGGCCTCGGGTAGCTGTCGCGTATTGGCCCGTTTATGGCGGGTAGACTTGGGGCATGAGTGGTGATGGGGTTGCAGCGATTGGTGTAGGTGAGACGCGGGTGCGGGTGCGCTATGCGGAGACGGACCAGATGGGGGTGGTGTACCACGCGAACTACCTGGTGTGGTTCGAGGTGGGGCGGGTGGAGCTGATTCGGCAGACAGGGCTGGATTACAAGAGCATGGAGGCGGAGGACGGGTGCATGATTGCGGTGGTAGAGGCGACTGCTCGGTACAAGGCCCCGGCTCGGTATGACGAGGAGCTGGTAGTGCGCACGCGCGTGAGTGCTTTCAAGGGTGCGTTGCTGAAGTTCAGCTACGAGGTGGAACGGGCGGTGGATGGCGTGGTGCTGTGCACGGGGGAGACGGTGCATGTCGTGGTGGGCCGGGATATGAAGCGGCGGAGGATGCCGGAGACTTACGCACAGGTCTTTCGGGGGATGGTGGATGGAAGTCACAGTCTGTGAGTGAGCTGCGATGGAGTCAAGCGGGAGAGACACCTTTCCGCGTCGCGGAGATTTAGCTGAGGGTGATGGAGGGGTCTTCGAGGTGTTCGCGAAGGAGGCGTTCGATGAGGGTTCTCAGGTCTTCGCCGGTCTTCGGGAGGACGAAGCTCTTGGAGGTGTCGGACCAGTCGAGCTTAAAGCTAGTGGACTGGGCGGAGATCCAGATCTGGCGAATGGGGGTGTTGGGGGTAAGAACGAACTTTCCTGGGCGGTCCTCGAAGAGGATGTTGAGAACGCCGTTGTGTTCTTCCGCTTCGAAGCCTCCGGCCTCCTCGGAGGCGATGAGGGACTGCTTGAGTGAGGCAAGAGCGGTGTCGGCCTCGCGCCGGAAGGTGGCTTCGTCGATAGATGGCATGTGAGGGTAGTTTACGGCAGCTGGTCTGGTTGTGGAGTTGGGGTTGTAGATCTGAGTTTGTGGTGTCGGGCAGGGACGGGCAGGGCCACTCCATAACGTGCTTGCAATCAAAAGTAACTTTAGTTCGGGTTACGGTGCTAGATAAACCGAAAGATAGCGTCACATCTATTGGCATCCAGCTGGCAACCCGGTAGGTTGCTCTTATAGCATGGATTGTACTTAGCCGTTTTCTGCCAAATCTACGCAGAGACGCAGAGGAGAATTAGAGATGCGACTGAAAGTTCTAGTGTGTGCAGGATCCCTGCTCGCCGGATCGGCCATAGTGTATGCGGCGGAACCAGCGGCGAGCCAGTTTACGATTTCGGAGCAGTCGAAGGTTCCCGGATTGACGTTGAAACCTGGAACGTATTCCATCCGTGTGGTCGATCATCTGTCCGACCGGTTGATCGTTCGGGTGGATAGCGCGCAGGGCAATGCGCATGCGACCTTTCTAGGCATCCAGAATGGAAACATCACGAAGCCGAGCGCGAGCGGGCCTGTGGTGTGGACCAAGAGCCCCAAGGGCGGCGCGGCGATTCGGGGCTTCGAATTTCCGGGCGGAGGCCCTGTGGTCGAATTCGTCTACCCCAAGGCAGAGGCAGTCTCAATCGCGACGGTAAACGACTCCAAGGTTCCCGCGATCGATCCCGCGTCCGAGGGCAAAGTTGCGGACAAGGGCCTATCGAAGGACGACCTGGAGGTGGTGACGCTGTGGCTGCTGTCGTCGACGACGGTGGGGCCGAGTGACGGGACTGCGGGCGATGCGAAGCCTGGGATCCAGGCAGAGCGTTACCAGGCGCCTCCGAGCTCACAGGTTGCGAGTGTAGGGCCGGGGCCGGCTGTCAGTGATGCTGGTTCGCAGGCTACGACTGGAACACGGGCAGCGAGCTCCCAGCCTGCTGTGCGCAAGCCGAAGCCAGTGATTGCAAAGCTGCCGCACACGGCGAGCATGATGCCGCTGGTATGGATGATGGGCGGCATGGCGCTGCTGGGGGCTGCGATTCTGCGCATGTTCCGGTTGGGCATGAATGGCGCGAAGTAAGGAACGGACGTGACCGAACGTCTTCGCTGGCGACGGAGTGCCGCCGCACGTGCAGAGCTCCTGCTTTGGATGGTGGGGGCTCTATGCGTGACGGTGTGTGCGGTGACTGGAGGCAAGGCCCTCGCCGCCAAGAGGCAGGCGGAGATGTTTGGCCGGCAGGCGCCTGAGGCGAAGGGTGATGCACTGAAGCCGCAGATGGTCCCGATCGTGCCTATTGGGACTGTGGGGAATGCCGAGGCAAGGGCCAAGGCGGGGGCAAGTCTCGTAATCGGACGGTTGGAGATTCCGCGGATCTCGCTTTCGGTGCCAGTCATGGCGGACTACGATCCGAACAGCCTGCTGCGGGGTGTTGGGCATATCCAGGGGACGGCGCTGCCGGGCGGGCTGGGAACGATGGGGCTGGCGGGACATCGCGACACGTACTTTCGTCCTTTACGCCGGGTTGTGCCGAAGATGGAGATCCGGGTGGCGGATGAGACGGGCACGTACCATTATGAGGTGGACTCGACGGAGGTAGTCACTCCGGAGCAGGTCGAGGTGCTGGAGATCCGGTCACGGCCGGAGCTTACTCTGATCACCTGTTATCCGTTCGATTATGTTGGAGCGGCTCCGAAGCGTTTTATCGTTCATGCTCATCTTTTGTCGGCTTCGCCCGATATAGAGAAGTAGTGGAAACGCGGCGTTGCGCAACTGCAGAGGTATGTCCGCTACGCAACGGAGGATAGAGCTGTCCGTTGCTTCAGTCGACACGATGGCTTGTTGAAGAGATGTTGGCTCCGGTCCTCGAAATGCGGAGTTGTTTGTGTTGGGCTTGATGAGTTCAGTGGCTCCGTGAGGTGGGCCAAAACTTAGGTCATGCCTAGAAGGTGGGATGGCCCTTGGGCAAAGGCGGACGGATGATGACGAAGGCAGCGAACAGGATGCGCGGGTCGAGCAGCAGGCGGGACCTCCTTTCGCTGATCAAACTTCTGGGGGCATCTCCGATGAGACGAAGAGCACTTGCAGGCTTTCTGATTGCGGCAGCAGTGGCGGCAATCGCGGTAGAACGCAAGACGATGGCGCAGAGCAGCTTGAAGGTGAGCTTCGGCAACCAGGGTGTGCAGCAGATCTCGTACAACGGGGTAGTGCTGGAGGATCTCGGGAACAATCCTTCGGATGCGTTTCATATCTGGCACATGAAAGTGACAGACCTGAAAGGGAGTGTAATCTCGAACGACGGCTGGGGGGAGAGCAACACAGGAAAGCGATGGGATGCCGGGAGCCAGACGTGGACGTACACGTTTGGGTGGGGATCGATCGGTGTTCACTTCGTGCAGAACGGCAACAACCTTGACATGAAGGTAACGGAGAAGAATGCGGCTAATTCGGGCGTGATTCTGGATGGCGCTGTGATTTACCCGTTCGCGCTGCACTTCCCGAGGCTGCCGAACGGTTTCTATGACGCAAACTATCCGCAGCTGGCGTTCAACACGACGGCGCCGAGCGTAACGGTTGCGGATTTCGGTACGGGCGTGGTCGCGGCAGTTGCGCCGGATGCTTCGAAGGCGCTGTACAGCGGGTTCCAGCCGGCGGGACAGGCGCTGGCATATACGCCGATCATCAGCGGGACGTCGCTGGACGGGATGGCGACGTTTCAGCCGCACAACGATCGTCCGGTAGCACCGGGGCAGACCGACAGCTTCACCGTTTCCCTGCGATTCGCGCCGACGGGAACGCCGGCTGCGAGTCTGGGCGCGGATGCGTACCAGAGCTGGGCGAGAACGTGGCCGGCGCAGTTGAACTGGAGTGATCGGAGGGTGATCGGGACGGTGTACCTGGCGAGTTCTCCGCAGGGAAATGTGACCCAGCCGGGTGGATATCCGAACAACCCGCGGCGGTACTTCAGTAACACCAATGCGAGCGATTTCGATGTGAGGACAGCGCAGGGGCTCTCGAATTTTCAAGCGAAGGTGCTGCAGCAAGCGGGGAACACCGTGCAGAACCTGCACCTGTTGAATGCGCAGGGCGCGATTACATGGGATCTCGAGGGCGAGCAGTATCCGCAGGAAACGAGTTACGTGTGCTCGCCGGACCAGATTGCCCAAGTTGCGCCGGAGATGGAGAGCGTGATTGCGAACGGATCGTCGCCATATGCGGGGATGAAGCTGGACGATGCTTATTTCAAGATCATGCGCGACGCGGGGTTCCGGGTGGGTGTGTGCATTCGGCCGCAGCATTTCACGATAAACAGGGATGGGACGGCACAGCAGGTTTCGCTGGCGAATGCAGACGTTGCGGCAGAGGTTATCCGCAAGATGAAGTATGCGCATGATCGATGGGGGGCGACGCTGTTCTATATCGACTCGACGGTGGAACCGAATGGAGCGGTGCTGGATGCGGGGATCTTCCAGCAAGCTGCGGCGGCACTGCCGGACTCGCTGCTGATTCCGGAGGAGACGACGCCGAAGGACTACGCGTACACCGCTCCGTTCAAGACATTTATCTTTCACGGGGATCTGGGAACGGATGCGTCGGTGTATGGATATTATCCGCATGCGTTCAGTGCGAACCTAATCAACGATGTGGATCCGGCGAAGCTGGCGGCCGCGCAGGCGCAGCTGACCAAGGCAGTGCGGGCGGGGGACATCCTAATGACGCATGCCGATTATTGGCAGGCGAATAACGCGACGATCGTGCAGATCTACCATGATGCGGGCGTGGGCGGTTCTGGGGGTGCGCCGAGCCCTAGTCCGGCACCGGCACCGGCTCCGATTGTTGTACCTGCTCCGGCTCCGGTGCCAACGCCGACCCCGGTGCCGGCTCCGATCGCTGCACCGATCCCGGCACCTGCGCCGACTCCTGTGGCTGTGCCGAATCCGACGAAGGTGATGATTGTGTCACCTTCTGCGAACGACACGGTGTCGGGTGGAGTTGCGGTGATAGCGCAGGTAAATGTCTCGCTCGATGCGGCGGGATCTTATCTGATGGTGGATGGAGTGGAGATTGGAACCAGGCGGGTGACGGAGAGGCCGTTTCAATATGCGCTGAATACGACGACGCTGGCGAACGGACCTCATGTGCTGCCGGTGTGGACGCATGACACTGCGAATGAGACGGCGCTTTCGGGGGCGGTGACGGTAACGGTGGCGAATGAGTTGGCGGGAACGCCGGTACCATCTCCGGGACCGGCTCCCGCACCGGGACCGGCACCTTTGCCGACGCAGAAATTACCGGTAATGCTGACCTACCCGGTGGGCGGGCAGGGTGTCTCGGGCGTAGTTTCGGTGAGTGCGGTGATCTCGGCGACGCTGGACGCGGCGGGATCGTACCTGATGGTGGATGGTATGGAGATCGGGACGAGGCGGGTGAGTTCTGCGCCGTTTCTGTATGAGCTGGATACGGCAATGCTTGCGGCGGGCAGCCATGTGCTACAGGTCTGGGCACACGACACCGGGAACAATACGCTGCTTTCGAATGTGGCAGTGATCACGGTAGGGCGCTAGATGGAGGAGCTGGTCTTTAGACTTGACGAACGACTCAGAAGGCTGTGTACGGCTACGAATGAGTGAGACGAGAGGCGATGTGGGCAGCAACTGGATGCGGAGTTCAGGTCCGCGCTGAACAGGCAGGCGCCCGTGGTCACATGGAAGCCGGGGATGTCGCGGCCTAGGCCGCGCCTGAGATGACGTGAGGCCTGACTGGCGACGAGTGCTTGATCAGGACGTCCTGTTTCTCCTGGATGGATTTCTGCAGCAGATCAAGGACCGGAGTCATGAGCTTGGGCGGCCTGCGCTCGGAGACGCGAGTGAGGGTGAGATAGCTGCTGCGGCCGATGACGAGGTTCATCTTCCAGCTAGGCTCGGTTTCGCGGGGAATGAAGTCTTCGGCATACGACTCACCCTGGAGATACATTTGGGCGGAGGCGAAGTGCATATCGTTGCAGGCGGTGCGAACGATATTCCAGCAATCGTCGGGAGTGATTGCGGAGGCGAGTGAAAGTTCGAGTTCTTGGAGGTAAATCTCTTCCTTCACGACGCGCAGGATCATCTTTCGGGAGAGGGTGCGGCGGGCGGCACTGATCTCCACGTAGCCAAGATAGTTAACGCCGGCGAAGACGAGGGAGCAGAAGACGAGGATGGTGAGGCCGCGAAGCTGGTAGCTGGCGACGCTCTGGAGGAGGGACAGGAAGGCGGCGACGCCGCACACGCCGTAGAGGATAAGGGCAGTATCGCGGGGTTTGAAGCCGCGGGCGAGCACCATGTGGTGGATGTGGCCGCGGTCCCCGTGGAAGATAGGGGCGTTGCGGAGAAAGCGACGGCCGATAGAGAGGGCAACGTCCACGAGGGGAAGGGCGAGCGCCATGAGAGGCGCAGCCATGCCAACGAAGGTGCCGCTGTTCTGACTCCAGATGAGGCCGAAGCAGCCGAGCATGAAGCCGATGGTGAGGCTGCCACAGTCTCCGAGAAAGATCGATGCGGGGCTGAAGTTGTAGCGGAGAAAGGCAAGCAGGCAGCCGCACAGGGGAACGGTTGCCATGGCAAGACCGATGTTTCCATGGAGGATGGCGGCGAGCAGGGTAGTGACGACGGCAAAGAGACCGACACCGGAGGCGAGGCCGTCGAGCCCATCGATGAGATTGAAGGCGTTGCTGCAGCCGATGAGCCAGATGAGGCTGAGTGGGATAGAGATCCAGGGCGACGAGAGGGCGCCGTGGGTGATGGTCAGGCGGGCGCCGAGACCGACGGCCAGAGCGGCCGCGGCGAACTGACCGGCAAGCTTCTGCTTCGGCTTCAAGCCAACGAGGTCATCGACAAGGCCGGTGAGAAAGATGACACCAGCGGCGGGGAGGAGCGACCAAAGGAGTTTGCTGTGCTGGATCGAGATCTTTGCGCCATGAGGTGCGAACAAAAGGATGAGGCCGATGGCGCCAGCGTACGAGAGCACGATGGGAATGCCGCCGATGCGCGGGATGGGCGAGAGATGGAATTTCCGATCAGTGTCGGGGTGATCGACGATATTGAAGCGCAGGAAGAGATCGCGGCACACCGGGGTGGCGATGAGGCAGAGAAGGAACGCCGTTAATCCAAGGGCCAATATGGCATACATGAGCAGTGTCTCCGAATGGCAGTTGCCTTCTTACGGGCGTGCGGTTGCGTGTTCGGGCCGATTCGAGTTCAGGGTAGTGACAGTGTCTTGAAGCGATGCAGAGCGTGCATGGTCTGCACCGAGGATCCTAATAATGCGAGCGACTCCGATTGGAAGGTCGTAGTGCTCGAGGAGGGCCCGGCGTGCCCGCTGTCCAGCTTGAGCGACTTCCACTGGATTAGCGGCGAGGTACTTTAGCAGAGCTGTGAGTGCACTTGAGTCGTTGCAATTGA
>JAABUY010001253.1_pt1 | contig 35483 bp, 41 predicted proteins | sample 5560271 | NCBI WGS metagenome assembly JAABUY01 (sample SAMN10711886, study PRJNA513374) | rock metagenome | isolation source: Antarctica rocks | place: Antarctica: Victoria Land, University Valley
CCATGTGACCACGTCGATCGCCACCACACGCGCCACCATTACCCGCGCGCTTGCCAGGACATTGCCAAGATGCCCGTGCTGCCAACGGCAAAAAGCCCTAACAAACTTATGACACAGTAGGACTACGCTGCTGTCGCAGAAATCGAGCCTTATGGTGAAGGCGGCAAATATCAACTGATTTTCTCCGGGCAACCGGTAAAGATTAAAGTAATTACTTTTGCCGACGCATCGCCGGGACTGATGCAAGGGCCGCGCTACACGACACTTGGGAGGCTTCTTGCAGCGAAGACGGTCGCACAGCTGTTCTAAGCGTTGCCCACCGTTGGTAAGTCGACATTTTCGTAGAACTCCAAAACCGGAATCTCGATGCCGATCTCGGGGATTTGCAGCGTGTCGCTGGAACTCAGCGCGCTGGCCGTCCAGTCATCCTGCCCGTCGGCGCGCTCAAACACGGTCAGACCAATGCCTGTGTATTCCAGGATCACATAACGGCGAATGGATGCAACAGCGCGGTATTCACGCAGCTTCTCAATCCGATCGGTCCGGCCGGAGGTGGGGCTGAGCACCTCGAACACCACCACGACGCCTGGCACGACGTGGGCAGCCCCCGACACCTTGGCGCAGGTTACGAGGGCGTCCGGATAACGAACGGCGTTGCCCACCGTCGCCAGCCCGGCATCGGGTCCAAGCGGCTCGCACGAACCACCACCTAACCGGGTACGCAGCACGAAGTAGATGTTTTGCGCTATGCGATTATGGTTAACTGTGCCGCCGGTCATCGCCACCGGCTCGAAACCGTCGAACTCGTAGCGAACATCCTGGACCTGCGCCCAGTCGAAGAACTCCTCGCGAGTCATGGAAGGACAGCGGAGCGCACTGCTCATGGTGCGACCATAACACATCGCTGCCGGCTCACGGAACACCTATGCCCGGATGATCGTCCCGTTGCCGCTCTCGATGAACAGCTCCAGCAGGCAGGCGTGCGGCTGCCTTCCGTCCAGGATGACCGCGCCCTTGACCCCCGCCTGCACCGCCTCGACGCAGGTCTCGACTTTCGGGATCATGCCGCCGGTAATCATGCCGCTCTCGATCCCGGCCCGCACGTCGGCCACCGTCAGCTCCTGGATCAGTCGATGCTCGCGATCCAGCACGCCCGCAACATCGGTCAGCATCAGCAGCCGCGACGCGCCGAGCGCGCCCGCGATAGCGCCGGCCACCGTGTCGGCATTGATGTTGTAGGTCTGGCCGCCCTCGCCCACGCCCACAGGTGCTATCACCGGGATCAAGCCGGCGCCGGTCAGCGCGTGGATCACCCGCACGTCGATGTGCTCCGGCTCACCGACAAACCCGAGGTCGAGCGCCTGCTCGATCAGGCTGCCGGGGTCCTTGTGCACCCGGCGCAGCTTGCGGGCGCGGATCATGCCGCCGTCCTTGCCGCAGATGCCCACCGCCAGCGCCCCGGCGCAGTTGATCAGGTCGGCCACATGTTTGTTGACGGTGCCGGCCAGCACCATCTCGACTACCTCCACCATCGCGGCGTCGGTCACCCGTAGGCCGTCGACGAAGGTGCTGGTGATCGCCAGGCGCTGCAGCATGGCGTTGATCTGCGGGCCGCCGCCGTGCACCACCACCGGGTTGACGCCGACCTGCTTCAGCAGCGCGATGTCACGGCCGAACATCTCGGCCAGCCGCTCGTCGCCCATGGCGTGGCCGCCGTATTTGATTACCACCGTCTCGCCGGCGTAGCGGCGCATGTACGGCAGCGCGTGGACCAGGATGCGGGCCTGGTCCTGGGCGGTCTCGTGGATCGGCAGGTCGAGCGGGTCGATGGTGACGGGCATGACGATCTCGGCCATCGGGCGGCTCCTCCACGGTCTCGGCGCTTGTGGGCAACCGCCGGGGCCAGGTCAAGGATCGGCCAACTCGGTCAGCGTCGCCCGCAGAGCCGCAATGCCCAGCCCGGTCTCGCTGCTGGTCACCAGCGCCTCGAAGTACGCCGCCGGATGCTGCCGCGCCAGCGCCGCCACCTCCGTAGTCTTGGCGGCGAGCGCCGTCGACTTCACCTGGTCGGCCTTGGTCACCACCAGTTGGTAGGTGACGGCGGCGCGGTCGAGCAGGCCCATCACCGCGCGGTCGCTCTCCTTCACCTCGATCCGAGCATCCAGCAGCAGGATCACCCGGCGCAACGTGGGGCGGCCGCGCAGGAACTCGAACATCAGCCCCTGCCAGTCCTCCTTCACCTCGCGCGCCGCCTGCGCGTAGCCGTAGCCGGGCATGTCCACCAGCACCAGCCGATGGCCGAGGTTGAAGAAGTTGAGCTGCTTGGTCCGGCCGGGCTGGCTCGACGCCCTGGCCAAGGCGCGGCGGCCAGTCAGCGCGTTGATCAGCGTCGACTTGCCGACATTGGAGCGGCCGGCGAACGCCACCTCCGACACCTCGGCCGGTGGCAACTGATCGAGCTTCTGCGCGGCGAAGAAGAAGTCGCAAGAGCCGGCGAACAGCAGCCGTCCGGCCTCGACCCGCGCCGCCTCCTGTTCCTCGGCCTGTTGCTGGTCAGCCTCGCTCAAGTGGCTCTACTCAGGCTGGGGGTTCAAGTTCGGGCCAAAGCCGGCCGCGACAGCCGGGTGCGGCGCATGATGAGCCATTGCTGGGCGATGGTCAGGGTGTTGTTCCAACTCCAGTAGATCACCAGCCCAGCCGGGAAGCTGGCCAGCATGAACATGAAGATCAACGGCATGAACTGGAACAGCTTGGCCTGCATCGGGTCAGGCGGCGGCGGGTTCAGCTTCTGCTGGAAGAACATCGTGGCGCCCATGATGAGCGTCCAGGCGCTGAGGTGCAGGAACGGCGCGATCTGCGCCGGATTGTAGGGAATCAACCCGAACAGGTTGAACACGTTGGTCGGGTCGAGCGCCGACAGGTCGTGAATCCAGCCGAAGAAAGGAGCTTGGCGCATCTCAATGGTGACGAAGATGACTTTATACAACGAGAAGAACACCGGAATCTGAATCAGCATCGGCAAGCAGCCGGAAGCCGGGTTGACTTTCTCGGTCTTGTACATCTGCATCATCGCCGTCTGCAGCTTCGGCGGGTCGTCTTTGTACTGCTCCTTGAGCGCCGTCATCTTCGGGCCGAGCAGCTTCATCTTGCTCATCGAGCGGTATGACTTGTTCGCCAACGGGAAGAACAGCAGCTTGACGAACAGCGTGAAAATCAGGATCGCCACGCCGAAGTTGCCCGTCTGGTGGTACAGCCAGTCGATGCCGTAGAAGAACGGGCGCGTGATGAACCAGAACCAGCCGAAATCGACTGCCTTCCAGAATGCCGGAATGCCGTACTCGGACTGGTAGTGGTCGAGCAAGTGGACTTCCTTGGCCCCCGCGAACAGCCGGCTGGCCAGCATCGCGTCGCCGTTCGGGGCCACCGTCTCCGGCTGCGCCAGGCGGTAGGCGACCTGGTAGCCGTCGGCCGGGTTCAGCGTATGGGTGAACTCGACCACCGAGGGCATCGCCTGGTCCGGCACCAGCGCGGCCAGCCAGTATTTGTCGGTGATCCCGGCCCAGCCGCCGGGCGAGGTCCCGGTGTAGGCGAGGCCGCCATTCTTGTCGCCGCCGCTTTTGACCGCCGCGTACTTGTATTCTTCGAGCGTGCCGTTGACGATGCCGAGCAGGCCTTCGTGCAGGATGTAGTAGCCGGCAACCGGCGGCGTGTAGTCGCGCCGGATGCGCTGCCAAGGAGTGACCGCGACCGGGGCGGCGCCGGCGTTGCGTACGCGCTGCTGCACGGTGAACATGTAGTTGGCGTCAATGGCTAGCGAAATCTCGAAGGTCAGGCCGGCGCCATTGCTCCACGACAGCGTCACCGGCCGGCCAGTGTCGAGCGACGCGGCGCTGGCGGTCCACAGAGTGTCGTTGCCGGGCAGCGCCAGGTGGCTGTCGGCGGCGGCGCTCCAGCCGAACTGCACGTAATACGGCTGCGGCTCGCCGCGCGGCTCCAACAAACGCACCAGCGCGCTGTCGGACGCCAGAGTCTCGCGGTAGTCGCGCAGCACCAGGTCGTCGATGCGCGCGCCGAGCAGGCTGACGCTGCCCTGCACCCGGGCCGCCTCGATCTTGACCCGCGGCACCTTGGCCGGCGGCACGATGGGCGCGGCGCCGGCGTCCTGCGGCGTGACGCCCACGGTGGCCGAGGGCAGCGGCGCGGTTGCGGTGTCCGTCGCGGCCACGGTCTGCGGCGGCGGCGCGTGCGGCAGCAGGAACTGGAACCCGGCCAGGATCGCCACCGAGATGGCGATGGCGAGGAACAGGCGCTTGGTGTCCATCAGGGTCGGGTCCAGCCTTGCGAACGGGATGGCGGCACGGGATCGCAGCCGCCGGGGTGCCAGGGGTTGCAGCGCAGGATGCGGCGTGCGGCCAGCCACGCGCCACGGCCCGCGCCGTGGGCGGCGAGCGCCTCCAGCGCGTAATGGCTGCACGACGGCTCGAACCGGCACTGCGCGCCGATTAGCGGGCGGACGACATACTGGTAGCCGCGCACCACGCCGGCCAGGACTGTCGCCGGGAGAGTCACCGCGCCGCGTCCGGCAGCGCCACGCCGGCCTTGCCGATGGCGCGGCGCAGGTCGTCGACCAGCTCGTCGAACGGGCGTCCGCGCGTGCTGTCGCGTCCAATCACCACCAGATCGGCGCCGGTCGCGGGATGCTTATGCAACAATAGCCGCGCGGCTTCCTTGAGGCGGCGGCGGGTGCGGTTGCGGACCACGGCGTTGCCGACCTTCTTGGTCACGGTGAAGCCAAGCCGCACCGGCGCGGCGTCATTGCGCGCCAGGGCCTGCAGCACGAGGCCATGGACCGCCACCTTGCGGCCTTTGGCAGCCACGTGAAGAAACTCGGCCCGCCGCTTTAGGCGAACCTGCGCCGAAGCCAAGGCGCGAACCCCGGATCAGGCCAGCGTGCGACGGAACAACGTCAGGCCGACAGCTTCTTGCGGCCCTGGGCGCGGCGGTTGGCGATGACCTTGCGGCCGCCCACCGTCTCCATGCGCGCGCGAAAGCCATGGCGGCGCTTGCGGACGATCTTCGAGGGCTGGTAGGTGCGCTTCACGGTATTCTCCGACGGGTTCTCTCGGCGTCTCGGAATTGCGACCGAGAACGCTTACGGCACCCCTGGCAGGGTCCGCTTCAGGCGCCGGTGTATAGGAGCGAGGCGCCGCCGCCGTCAATGCGCGACGGCCGCTTTCCTGCTATGGCGTCGGCATGCACACCTTCTGCCGGCTGTCTCCGTTGCTGGCGCTGGCGGTCGTGGCGGCGATTGTCCTGGCGTTCGGCGTGCAGCATCAGCTGAGCTGGCAGGCGGTGGGCGGCCATGCCGCCGCGTGGCGCGGCTGGGTGGCGCGCCAGCCGGTGCTCGCCGGGCTGTCGTACGCGCTCGGCTATGCGCTGGTGGTCGGCCTGTCGCTGCCGGCGGGCGGCGTGCTCTCGGTGCTGGGCGGGGCGCTGTTCGGCGTCGCTGCCGGATCGGCGCTGGCGGTGACCGGCGCCAGCCTTGGCGCGGTGATGCTGTTCCTGATCGCCCGCACCGCCGTCGGCGGGTTGCTCGCCCGGCGTGCGCGCCCGTTGCTCGAGCGGCTGCGCGGCCCGCTGGAGCGCGACGGGTTCTGGGCGTTGCTGGCGCTGCGGCTGCTGCCGGTGGTGCCGTTCTGGCTCGGCAACCTGGCCCCTGCCCTGCTCGGGATGCGACTGCTGCCGTTCGCGGCGGCCACGGCCATCGGCATCGTGCCGGCGACGGTCGTGCTGGTCGGCATCGGCGCCGGAGCGGCCGGGGTGCTGGCGCGCGGCCAGGCGCCCGACCTGTCGGCGATGGCCTCGCCGGGCGTGCTGCTGCCGCTGCTCGGCTTGGCTGCCTTGTCGTTGCTGCCGGTGGCGTGGCAGCGCTGGCGCGCGGCACGCTAGTCATGGCCGAGTTCGACCTTGCGGTGGTCGGCGCCGGCGCGGCCGGGCTCTCGGTCGCCGCGGCGGCGGCCCAGCTCGGCCGGCGGGTGGCGCTGATCGAGCGCGACCGCATGGGCGGGGACTGCCTGAACGTCGGTTGCGTGCCGAGCAAGGCGCTGCTGGCGGCCGCCCATGCCGCCGCCGACGCCCGCGACGCCGGTCGGCTGGGCGTGCGGATCGCCCCGCCGCAGATCGACTGGCCCGCGGTGCGGCGCCACGTCCACGGCGTCATCGCAGCCTTGGCGCCGGCTGACAGCGTGGAGCGGTTCACCAGCCTCGGCGCCACTGTCATGCCGGGCGAAGCCCGCTTCGTGGCCCGCGACGCGCTGATGGTGACGGGCGCCGCCGGCGAGCGCCGGATCGCCGCGCGGCGCATCGTGCTCGCCGCCGGCAGCCGTGCCACCATCCCCGACCTGCCCGGCCTCGACGCAATCCGGTTCCTAACCCACGCGACGCTGTTCGACCTGCCGGAGCGGCCCGCGCACCTGCTGATCCTGGGGGGCGGCGCGATCGGGCTGGAGATGGCGCAGGCGCACGCCGAACTCGGCTGCGCCGTCACGATCGTCGAACGCGGGCGGCTGGGCGGGCGCGAGGACCCCGAGTTGGCGGCGGTGCTGCGCGAGGCGCTGATCCGTGCCGGCGTCACCGTCATCGAGCACGCCGAGGTGGCTCGGGTCGAACCCGGCGTGACGCTGGCGCTCTCCGACGGGCGGCGCGTCGCCGGCAGCCACCTGCTGGTCGCCGTCGGGCGCACGCCGAACCTGGAGCGGCTCGACCTCGCGGCCGGCGGGGTGCGGGCGACCGCGCGCGGCATCGCCACCGATGCCGGGCTGCGTAGCCTGAGCAACCGCCGGGTGTTCGCGGTCGGCGACATCGCCGATCCCGAGGGCATAGGGCCGCAGTACCTGACCCACGCCGCCAGCCATCACGCCGGCGTGGTCATCCGCCGGGCGCTGTTCCGCCTGCCCGCCCGCATCGCCGCCACGGTGCCGCGCGTCATCTACACCGCTCCGGAGCTGGCGCAGGCCGGCTTGACCGAGAGCCAGGCGCGGGACGCCGGGAGCCTGGCCGAGGTGCTGCGCTGGAGGTTGGCCGACAACGACCGCGCCCAGGCCGAGCGCCGCCCCGAAGGATTGGTCAAGCTGGTCGTGGGGCGGCGCGGGCGCATCCTGGGAGCCGGGATCGCGGCGCCGCACGCCGGCGAGATGATCGGCGTCTGGACGCTGGCGATCTCGCGGGGCGTTCCGCTCTCGGCGCTGGCCGACCTGATCGTGCCGTACCCGACCCGCGCCGAGGCCGCCAAGCGCGCCGCGGGCAGCCTGTACGCCCGACGCCTGTTCGCGGCGTCGACGCAACGTCTGGTCCGCCTGCTGGCGCTGTTGCCGTGACGCGCGGGGCAGTTCATTTTGCCGCTATGACCGAGCCGACCGACACGAAGAGGCGCTCACGACGCCTGGCGCCCAAGTTCGGCCTGTCCGGGCGGCTGGCGGCAGTGGCGGGGACGGCCGGGCTCGCCGTCGCCGGGACGCTGCTGGCGCTGGATGGCGGCAGTCAGGCGTCGCTCGCGGCGGCTTTCCTGTGCGTCGTCGTCGTGCTGGCGGCAGGCCACCTGCTGCTGGTGCGCCCGATGCGGCGGCTGGCGGGCAGCATGGCGGCGCTGGATTCCGCAACGCCGGCGGCGTCAGGCGACGAGCTGGCCCAGGCGGCGCAGGCGGTCGACGCCGTTGCCCGCCAGCTGCGGATGGCGGAGTGGCGGCAGGCGCGGCTGGGAGCGATCGCGGCGGGCGCCGCCAACGTCAGCCATGACCTGCGCGGCACGCTCGCCCCGGCGCTGCTGGCGGCGGAGCGGCTGCAGATGAACGCCGAGCCTGGCATCAAGCGCATCGGCGACATCACCGTGCGCGCCGTGGAACGGGCGATTGAGCTGGTCCGCGGCAGCCTGGATTTCGTGCGCGAGGGCCACCAAGCGGCGTCGCCCGCCCGCTTCCCGCTGCGCGACGCCGTGGCCGAGGCGGTGGCGACAGCCCGCGCGGCAATGCCGGGAGTGGCCATCGAGGTGACGCAGGAGGCGGCGGTCGAGGTGTCCGCCAACCGCGAGAACGTGGTCCGCAGCCTGTGCTACCTGCTGCGTCGCTGCGGCGCGCGGCCGGCGACGAAGATCGTGGTGACCATCGGCGTCGCCTCGGCCGGGGTGACGCTGGACGTCACCGGGGACGGCGCGTTGCCGGCCGCCAGCGGCACGGCGGCGTTCTTGCCGTTTGGCGACGCGGCCGGGCTGGAGCTGGCCATCGCCCGCGACCTGGCACGCTCGAACGGCGGCAGCGTCGTGGTGCAGCACGACGGGCCGCGTGGGCCGGCGTTGCGGCTCAGCCTGCCTATCGCTTCGCCGCGTCCAGCGGTGCCGCAACCCGTCGCCTAGCCTCGTCGCAGGGGATCAGGCCGCCTGCAGCTCGACCTGGCAGTCCATGAACGCCGCCAACGCCGCGCGCTGCTCCGCAGTCATATGCAAGCCAAGCTTGGTACGGCGCCAGATGATGTCCTCGGCGGTGCGCGCCCATTCGTGGCGGCGCATCCAGTCGACCTCGCGCTCGCTGAGGCCGCCGCCGAAATCGCGGCCCATGTCGGCAGCCCGACGCGCGTCGCCCAGCATGCGCTCGGTCCGGGTGCCGTAGGTCCGCACCATGCGGGCGGCGACCGGCTCGGTCAGGAACGGGTATCTCCGGCGCAGCTCGGCGACCAGCGCGCCGGCGCCGTCCACCGCCATGTCGCCGCCCGGCAGCGCCGCCGCTGCGGTCCACGGCTTGCCCACGCCCGACAACACCGGCGACAGTTTCTCCAGCGCCGCCTCGGCGAGCCGGCGATAGGTGGTGATCTTGCCGCCGAAGATCGACAGCAGGGGCGCGCTGCCCTGCGGCGCGTCGAGCGTCAGCACGTAGTCGCGGGTCGCCGCCTGGGCCGTCGAGGCGCCGTCATCGTATAGCGGCCGCACCCCGGCATACGACCACACCACATCAGCCGGCGTCACCGGCTGGCGGAAATAGTCGCTGACCGCGCGGCACAGGTACTCGGTCTCCGGCTCGGAGATCGCGACCTGCGCCGGATCGCCGGAGAAATCCTGGTCGGTGGTGCCGATCAGGGTGAAGTCCTGCTCGTATGGGATGGCGAAGCAGATGCGGTTGTCGGCGTTCTGGAAGATGTAGCAGCGGTCGTGGTCGTACAGCTTGCGGGTGACGATGTGGCTGCCCTTGACCATCCGCACCTTGCCCGGCGCGTTCAGCCGCACCGCCTGGGTCAGGAACGACCCCGCCCATGGCCCGGCGCCGTTGACCAGGGCGCGGGCGCGCACCTCGCTTACCGTCCCGGTCATGGCGTCGCGCAGCGCCAGAACCCAGAGCGAGCCGTCGCGGGTGGCGGACACGCAGGCGGTGCGGGTAAGCAGCGTGGCGCCCCGCTCGACTGCATCCTGCGCGTTGAGCAGCACCAGGCGGGAATCCTCGACCCAGCAATCGGAGTATTCGAAGGCAGTCGCGTACTCCGGCTTCAACGCCGCGCCAGCCGGGTCGCGCCGCAGGTCGAGCGTGCGGGAGCGCGGCAGCAGCTTGCGGCCGCCGAGGTTGTCGTACAGGAATAACCCAAGCCGGATCAGCGCCTTGGGCCGCAGCCCGGCATGGTGCGGCAGCACGAAGCGCAGCGGCCAGATGATATGCGGCGCCATCCGCATGAGCACCTCGCGTTCGCGCAACGCCTCCCGTACCAGCCGGAACTCGTGGTACTCCAGGTAGCGCAGCCCGCCATGCACCAGCTTGGTCGAAGCCGACGAGGTGGCGCCGGCAAGATCGCCCTGCTCGATGATGAGCGGCCGCAGCCCCCGGCCGGCCGCGTCGCGAGCGATGCCGCAGCCGTTGATGCCGCCGCCGACGACGGCGATGTCGAAAACCTCAGCGTCGGACGCCATGCCCTACCCCGTAATTTCTCATACTAGGCTATGACATTTTGTACCTGCCGGCTCAATGCGAAAGAGGGGCGAAAGAGGCGGCGCTACTTGCCCCCGGCGAAGGCGTGCAGCCCGCTCAGCAGCGAGCGGTGGAACACCACGGCGATCAGCACCGTCGGCAGCGACAGCAGCAGCCCGGCGGCGGCCATGTGGCCGTATTCCGGGTTCATGCCGTTGGCCAGGAAGCTCGCCACCTGCACCGGAAAAGTGATGTTGCTCGACGTGATAACGAAGGCGATGAAGAACTCGTTCCAGGTCAGGATGGTGACCAGCAGCCCGGCGGCGGCAATCGACGACCGGGTCAGCGGCAGCACCACGTACCAGAACGCCCCCCAGCGGCTGCAGCCGTCGATACGCGCCGCCTCCTCGGCGTCCTCCGGCAGCGAGCGCAGGTAGGCCAGCATGATCCAGCAGGTCAGCGGCAGGTTGATCGCGATGTAGAGCAGCGCCACCCCGGTCTCGGTGTTGAGCAGGTGGGTGTGCAGGAACAGGAAGTAGAATGGCATGATCAGCGCCGCCGGCGGCATCATGCGGGTCGAGATGATCCACGATTCAAGCTGCGCGTTGGCGCGGGTGCGGAACCGGGTCAGCGCGTAGGCCATCAGTGGCCCGAACACGACGCTGAACGCCAACGACACCAATACGACATGCAGGCTGCGCCACAGCGCCGCGTGGTCGATGTTGTCCCACACCCATTCGACGTTCTCGGTGGTGATCGGGTTGGGGAACCAGACCGGCAGCTCCGACTGGATTTGCGCCTTGTACTTGAAGCTGGTGTTGACCAACCAGTACAGCGGCGCCATCCACACGCCCAGGAACAGCGTCAGCGCGACGCTGCCGGCGATGCGGCCGAGGCCGGCGCGACGGCGGCGGGACCGGGCCAGCTTGCGGCCCTGCGCGGTGCCGATAAGGGCGGCGCTCATCGGTAGACCTGCGTGTCCCACTTCGCGATCTTCAGCCAGGCCGCCGTGCTGACCAGCCCCAGGATCAGCGTGATGACGCCGGCGGCAGCGGCCACGGAGACCTGCGAGCTTTCCGAAATGCCGACTTTATAAATGTACAAGGACAGGTCGACCGTGGCGTTGCCCGGGCCGCCGTTGGTCAGCAGCTCGGTAGCCGCGAACACCTGGCTGCACAGGATGAACTCGAAGATTGCCGCCACCGCCAGCAACGGGCGAAGCAGCGGCAGATGGATGTGCCAGACGGTGGCCCAGAACGAAGCGCCGTCGATCTTGGCCGCCTCGGTCGGCTCCACCGGCAAGCTTTTCAAGCCGCCGAGCAGCAGGATCACCGCCAGCGGCGACCACTGCCAGGTCTGCACGAACATGATTGTCAGCAACGCCCCGGTGGCGCTGCCGGTCGGCGAGATCAGCGTGCCGGTCAGCATCTCGATGACCTGCGGCACCGGGCCATACAGCGGGTCGAGCATCAGGCTGAACACCAGCGCCATGGCCACCGGCGACACCGCCAGCGGGATCAGCACCAGCACCGTGACCACGCCGGACAACCGTCCCGCGAACAAGTGGATAAGGTAGGCGATCAGCAGCCCCACCGCGATGCAGGCGAAGGTCGATCCGAACGACACCAGCAACGTCACCAGCAAGGCGTGCGAGCCGTTAGCGCTGCCCAGCACGTGCGCGTAGTTGGCGAACCAGACGAAGCGGACCGGCTGGTTGGGCAGTGCTATGTCGATGTTCACGAACGACAGGTAGACGGCGTACAGGAATGGCGGCACCGACAGCGCCGCCAGCAGCAGGAACCCCGGCATCGGCACCAGCCAAGGCGACGCCAGCCAGCCGCGCCGCCGCCATCCCGGCCGCACGCGACGGCGCGGGCCGGACAGCGCAATCGCCTCGGTCGTGCTCATCGGTGTCGGCAGCGCCTCAGTCGGAGAAAAGTTCCTTGTAGACGCGCGGCTTGCCGGCCAGGCCCTCGGTCTTGAAGCGGTCGGACACCTCGGCGGCGGCGGCGGTCAGCGCGTCGCCGGCCGACTTGCCGCCGGTGAACACGCTCTCGATCTGCGCGCCCACGATGTCGCCCATCTCGCGCCATTGCGGGATCATCGGGCGGTACTCGGTCTTGGTGATCGCCTGGCCGTCGCTGACCGCCTTGATGTAGCCGGGGTCGAGCTTGCTCTTGAGCAAATCGGACTGGTTGACCGACTTGCGGTCCTCGTTGCCGATGTCGCGGGCGGTGCGGGCGAACTCCATCTGCTGCGAGGTCGCCCATTGCAGGAACGACGAGGCGGCGTCGAACGTCTTGCCCTTGGGGTCGACGCTGGACGCCACCGCGAGGCCGATGGCGTAGTTGGCCGGATAGGCGCCCTTGGGTCCGGCTGGCACCACCGCGTAGCCGATCTTGCCGACGATGTTGGACTGCTTGGGGTCGATGAAGGTCGGGTAGAACGCCGTGCTCTCGACCGTCATCGCCACCCGTCCGGCGGCGAACGACGACGACACCTGCGGCCAGCCCCAGGTGCCCGAACCCGGCGGCCCCGATTCCTGGATCAACTTGGCATAATGCTCGGTGCCCTCGATGGCGGCCGGGCTGTTGAAGTCCGGCGTCATGTCGGCCTTGAGGAAGTCGCCGCCGTAGGAGCGCAGCCACCCGGTCCAGGTGTAGACGTTCATGCCCTCGCCGCGCAGGCCGCGCAGCGCCACGCCGAAGGTGCGCGGCGGCTTGGTCAGCGCGCGGGCGGTCGTCTCCATCTCGGCGATGGTCCTGGGCACCGGCAAGCCGGCGGCGGCGAGCAGGTCCTTGCGGTAGTACAGGATCGTCACCTCGGAGTAGATCGACAGTCCGTACAGCTTGCCGTCCCACGAGTACGAGCCCTTCAGGCTGTCGAACACGTCGTCGAGCTTGTACGCCGGCTTGATCGAGGCATCGAGCGGCAGCACCCAGCCCGACGAGGCGAACAGCGGGATGTAGTTGTTGTCCAGGCAGTACAGCTGGAACCCGCCCGCCTTGTTGGCGGCGTCGGCGACGATGTGGCTACGCAGGTCGTTCTCGGGGTAGTCGGTGAAGTTGACCTTCGCCCCGGTCGCCTGCTCGAACAGCGCCTTGTGGCTTTGGATGAAGTCCATCGCCGGGAGGTGGCGGCAGGCGACGTTGATGGTGACCCCGCCGAACGCGCCGGGCGCCGCGAACTCCGTCAGCGAGGCCTTGACCGCGCCCTCGTAGTCCTGCGCCAAGGCGGCCCCCGGCAACGCCAGCAGCGACGCCGAGACCATCGGCAGCATGAGACGCTTCATCCATTCCCCCTGTGTCGCCGCGCGCCGTTCCCGGCGTCGGGCCATGGGAACGGTATTCCATGGCGGCCCAGAACGGTCAATTGAGCCAGGATAGGCGACGCTTCCGCTTCCGGATGGTAGCCTCGCCGTCCACCATCCGAGGGAGGGATCATCGTGCGGATTTCGGGTATGGCGGCAGGCTCGCCGCCGGCCGCAAAACTTCGCGTCGGCGGCTGGGCGCGCAATCTCGGCGCCGTGGCGATCGGCACCGCATTGCTGGCGGTGTCTGCCCACGTGCAGCTGCCGTTCTGGCCGGTCCGGCTCTCGATGCAGAGCTTCGTGGTGCTGGCGATCGGCCTGTCCTGCGGCGGGCGGCTCGGCGCCGCGACGCTGCTCGCCTACCTCGCCGAAGGCGCGCTCGGCCTGCCGGTGTTCCAGGGAGGGGCGGGGCCGGCCTACATGGCCGGGCCGACCGGCGGCTACCTGCTCGGCTTCCTGTTGGCTGCCGCGGCGGTGGGCGGGCTTGCCGACCGCGGCGTCACGCGGCGTTGGCCGGGAAGGCTTGCCGTGCTGCTGCTGGGCGAGGCGTTGATCTACCTACCCGGGATAGCCTGGCTGGCGGTGCTGTTCGGGCCGGCCAAAGGCATGGCGTTCGGCCTGCTGCCGTTCCTGCCCGCCGAGGCGCTCAAGCTGGCGCTGGCCGCCACAGCGTCGCCGCTGCTTCGACGCAACGCACGCTGAAGAGCCATCCGGTTCACGACCTGGCCAGCTTCCTGCTCGGCGACTGGCGGCTGGCGCGGTTGGGGTGGGACGGCAGCCCCGGCCAATCCATGCGGCTGCGCGGCGTGGCGCGGTTCTCCGCCTGTGCGGCAGGGCTGCTGTTCGAGGAGCGCGGCACAGTGGCGCGCGGGACCTATCGCGGCGACGCGGCCCGGCGCTACGTCTTCCGCTTGGCAGGCGTCGGGGTGGCGGACGTGTGCTTCGAGGATGGGACGCCGTTCCATCGCCTGTGCCTGGAGAGCGGCGTCGCGCAGGTCCAGCACGACTGCGCCCCGGACCGTTACGAGGGCCGCTACCGCGTGCTCGATCCGGACCGCTGGATGCTGGGCTGGCAAGTCACCGGCCCTCGCAAGCGCCAACTGATAACCAGCCGCTTCGTCCGACGCTTGGCGTAGCCGCTACGTGGCGCTTCCGGAACGACGCCGGCGCATCAGCAGCACGAACCCCAGGCACGACAGGATCACCGCGAAGCTGAGTCCGGTGGTGACCGTGCCCAACGCATACAGCACCGGCGTGGTGACGTTGGTGGTCATGCCGAACACCTCCAGCGGCAGCGTGTTCAGCGAGCCGGATGCCATGACGGTGCGGGCGAACTCGTCATACGACAGGGTGAAGCCGAACAAGGCGACGCCGACCAGGCTCGGCAGGATCAGCGGCAGCACCACGAAGCGGAAGGTCTGCCATGGCGTGGCGCCCAGGTCGCGTGCCGCCTCCTCGAAGCTGCGGTCGAAGCGGTTGAACACCGCGAACATGATCAGCACGCCGAACGGCAGCGTCCAGGTCAGGTGCGCGCCCAACGCCGAGCCGTACCAGGTGGCCGGGACGCCGGCGATGCTGAACATCAGCCCGATGCCGAGCGAGATCAGCACCGAGGGCACGATCAGGCTGGCGATAACCACGTAGAACAGCATCGTGGCGCCGAAGAAGCGGCGGCGGAACGCCAGGCCGGCGAGCAGCGCCAGGCACACCGACAGCACCATCACGATCGCCGCCAGGATCACCGAACGCTCCAGCGAGCCGGCGAAATCGCCCACCATCTGCGGCTGGAACAGTTTCACGAACCAGTGCGTCGAGACGCCGATCATCGGGAAGGTCAACCCGCCGCCCGGCCCCTGGAACGACAGGATCACGATGGTGGCGGTCGGGCCGTACAGGAAGATCACGAAGGCGACGAAGAACGCGGTCAGCAGCCAGTGCCGGAGGCCGCGCCGATCCAATGCTCACAGCTCCTTGCGGATGTCGACGACGCGCAGGATCGACCACACCATCAGCAGCATGGTCGCCAGCAGCACCACCGCGTGCGCCGCCGCGGCCGGGTACTGCAACAGGCTGATCTCATTGTGCATGAGCACGCCGACCGAGGCGCTCTGGCCGCCGCTCATCATCTGCACGGTGACAAAATCGCCCATCACCAGGGTCACCACGAAGATGCTGCCGATGGCGATGCCGGGCAGCGACAGCGGGATCACCACATGGCGCAGCACGCCCCACGACCCCGCCCCGGCGTCGCGCGCCGCCTCGATCAAGGCGCGGTCGATCCGCATCATGGTGTTGAAGATCGGCACCACCATGAACAGCGTGAACAAATGCACGAAGGTCAGGATCACCGCGAAGTTGGAGTACAGCAGGAACTCCAGCGGGTGCGACGTGACGCCCAGCCCGATCAGCGCCCGGTTGAGCAGCCCGTTGCGCCCCAGGAAGGGTATCCACGAGATCATGCGTATGATGTTGCTGGTCAGGAACGGGATCGCGCAGACCTGGAACAGCACCATCTGCCACAGCGTCGTGCGGACGTGGAACGCCAGGTAGTAGGCGACGGTGAAGCCGACCGACAGCGTGATCGCCCAGACGATGGCGGCGAACTCCAGCGTCGCGCCGTAAACCTTCCAGGTCACCGCCGAGCCGAGCACGTCTCGGTAGTTCTGCAGGATGAACGCCGGGATCAGCGAGTATTCGTTGTAGTCCCAGAAGCTGACCACCACGATCGTCGCCACCGGGATCAGCAGGAACACCGCCATGACGACGGCCAGCGGCGCCGCCTGCAGATAAGACAGCCCGGTCCGGGGCGCGTCGCCCCGGACCTTCACCTTGATGGCGGTCGTGAACACGGGTCGCTCAGGCGGCGACGAACTCGTTCCATCTACGCACCATGTACTTGTTCTCGTCCATGACCGAGTTCCAGCACGCGACATGGCCCATGCGCTCGTAGAAGCTGCCGCCGTCGCGCACCGCGCCGACCTTCTCGATCAACGCGCCGTCGGGGCCGGTGATCGGGATGGCGGCGGGCTTGCCCTCCATCCAGAACGCCCATTCCTCGGGCTTCATGTTGGCCTTCGCGGTGTCGAGCACGGCGCTGTAGTAGCCCTGCCGGTTGAGGTAGGCGCCGACCCAGCCGGACAGGTACCAGTTCAGGTACTCGTAGGCCGCGTCCAGCTCGATCCCGGACAGGTGCTTGGCCAGGCCCAATCCACCGCCCCAGGCGCGATAGCCCTCCTTCAGCGGCTGGTACGCGCATGGCACGCCTTTCGCGCGCACCGCGGTGACGGCGGGCGACCACATCGACTGGATCACCACCTCGCCCGAGGTCATCAGGTTGACGCTCTCGTCGAACGACTTCCAGAACGCGCGGAACTGGCCGTCATGCTTGAGCCTGGTCATCACCGCCATGGTCTGGTCGATCTCGTCGCGGGTCATGTTGCCCTTGTCGACGTACTTCACCGTGCCCAGCGACTCGCAGATCATCGCCGCGTCCATGATGCCGATGGCCGGGATGTTCAGGATCGCCGTCTTGCCCTTGAACGCCGGGTCGGCGAGGTCGCTCCACTTGCCGATCGGGCGGCCCACCAGGTCGGGGCGGACGCCGAGCGTGTCGGCGTTGTAGATCGTCGGCACCATGGTGAACCACTGCGTCGGCGACTTGGCGAACTTGGTCGAGGTCTGGCCTTCGACGAAGCCCACGGTGTGCGGCGCGGTGCCCTGGGCGATGACGCTTTCCGGCTTGAGCTTGCCGGTGATGAACAGCGGCACGATCTTGTCGAAGTTCTTCAGCCTGCCCGTGTTCATCGGCTGGAGGTTGCCGGTCGGGAACACCTTCTTGCAGATCCAGTACTCGACGTCGGCGATATCGTAGCTGTTCGGCTGCGTCGCCACGCGCTGCGCCGCCGAGTCGGAATCCAGCGCCGTCATTTGCACCGTGAAGCCGAGGTCGGCGCGGGCGCGGTCGGCAATCGGGTTCTGCGCCGACACCCCGGTGCCGATCTGGCGCAGCGTGATGTTCTTGATGTTCTGCGCCCAGATGGTCGGGAAGCCGGTGACTGCGTCGGAGCCGATGGCGACCCCCGCCGCCGCCGCGGCGCCTTTCAGCAGACCGCGCCGGGTCACGCCGGCGGTGTCGTCGATAGCCATGGTCAAGTCTCCTGTCTATGCATGCAGCAGGTGCGCGTCGGCCGGCTCGAAGCCGGCCACCACGGCGTCGCCCAGCGACACCGGACGCGCGAAGAACTCGGCCTCGCTGAGCAGCAGGCTGTGCGCGGCGTCGCCACGGTCGCGCAGCCCGATCCGCACGAACGGGCCGTGGTACTCGACCGCGGTCACCTTCGCGTCGAGCCGGTTGGTCGCCGCGTTGGGCAGCAGCGGCGCCAGCAGCCGCATCCGGTCGCTGCGCACCGCGAGCTGCACCGCGCCGCTGGCCCCGGCGGCGTCCGGCGGCAGCACGATGCAGCCTCCATCGGCCAGCGCCATGCTGTGGCCGCCGTTAAGTACTTGCCCGGCCAAGATGTTGTGGCCGCCCATGAAGCGCGCCACGAACGGCGTGTTCGGCCGCTCGAACACCGCGCGCGCGGAATCGCTCTGCAGGATGTGGCCGCGCTCCATCACCACCACGAGGTCGGCCAGCGCCAGCGCCTCGTCCTGCGCGTGCGTCACGTGGATGAAGGTGATGCCGAGGTCGCGCTGCAGCCGCTTCAGCTCCTCGCGCATCTGGCCGCGCAGGAACGGGTCGAGTGCGGACAGCGGCTCGTCCAGCAGCAGCACCTGCGGCTTGGTGATCAGCGCCCGCGCCAGCGCCACGCGCTGCTGCTGCCCGCCCGACAGCTGCGCCGGGCGGCGTTCGGCCATCTCGGCCAGATGCACCCGCTCCAGCATGGCGGCGGCCTTGAGGCGGCGCTCGGCCTTGCCGACGCCGCGCATCCGCAGGCTGAAGGCGACGTTGTCCAGGCACGACAAATGCGGGAACAGCGCGTAGCTCTGGAACATCATGGCGGTGCCGCGCGCCGCCGGCGGCAGCTCGGTCACGTTGCGCCCTGCGATCAGCACGTCGCCGATGCTGACCGCCTCGTGCCCGGCGATCATCCGCAGCGTGGAGGTCTTGCCGCAGCCCGACGGCCCGATCAGGCAGCAATAGCTGCCGGCTGGGATACGCAGGTCGATGGCGTCGACCGCGGCGGTCGCGCCGTAGCGCTTGGTGACCGCCACCAGCTCGACGCCCGCCTCTGCCATCCCTGCTCCAGCCCGTTGCCAATCCAGAGCGGTTAGCAACGCCCGTGCCAACCGCTCACGACGGCGAGAGCGGCGCGGCCGCACTGGCACGGTGCCGCTTTTTACGGCATGGCACGGCATCCGGCGCAGCAGATGCCTGCCATACTGCGAACCACTGGACGGGAGCGGCGACCATGCAAGGACACGGCAGGACGGCCCTGGTCACCGGCGCCGGCAGCGGCATCGGCCGGGCCACGGCGCTGGCGCTGCTCGACGACGGCTGGCGGGTGGCGCTCGCCGGACGGCGGCGGGACGCGCTGGCCGAGACCGCGTCGCTGGCGGGCGCCAACTCGGAGCAAGCCTTGCCGCTGACGGCCGACGTCGCCGACCCGGCGAGCGTGGCGGCGCTGTTCGCCGGCGTCGCAGAGCGGTGGCACCGGCTCGACCTGCTGTTCAACAACGCCGGCGGCAACACCCCGAGCACCCCGTTCGGCGACCTCGAATGGGAAGACTGGCGGCGGGTCATCGCGGTCAACCTCGACGGCGCGTTCCTGGTGGCGCGCGGGGCGTTCCGCGCCATGCGCGACCAGTCGCCCGCCGGCGGGCGCATCATCAACAACGGCTCGATCTCGGCGCACGTGCCGAGGCCTGGCTCGGCCCCATACACCGCCAGCAAGCACGCCATCACCGGCCTGACTCGGGCGATCTCGCTCGACGGCCGGGCTTACGGCATCGCCTGCGGCCAGATCGACATCGGCAACGCCGCCAGCGAGATGACCGCGCGCATGGCGGTGGGCGTGCCGCAGGCCAACGGCACGACCGCCGCCGAGCCGACCATGGACGTGGCGCTGGTTGCGCGCACGGTCGCCTCCATGGCGGCGCTGCCGCTGGAGGCCAACGTCCAGTTCATCACCATCATGGCCACCGCCATGCCATTCATCGGCCGGGGATGAGCCAGGGCCTCGATGAGCCAGGGCCTCGATGGCGCTACAGCGCGAACTCGTCCTGCACCGCGGCAGCCAGTTCCTGCATGTGAAACGGCTTGCGCAGGAACCGCTGGCTGAGACTTTGCGGGTGGAAATACCCGGACATCACGATCACCCGCACGTCGGACCGCTCCCGCTGCACCGCGTCGGCCAGTTCGAGCCCCGACATGCCGGGCATCTGGATGTCGGTGATGACCATGGCAATCGACGGATCGGCGTTGAGCAACGGCAACGCTTCCTCGCCGCTGGCCGCCTGCGCCACGCCGTAGCCGAAATAGGCCAGGATTTCCGCGAGCATCTCCCGCACTTCGTCATCGTCGTCCACAACCAGGATGCTCACGTTTTTTCCCTTAGCCGGCAGCGGTTTTGGATCGCCCATGTTCATGCCACGAGTTCTATCCACGCGCGGCGCGCCAATGCCAAGCAGCGCCGCCGGTTCCAAATCGCACAATCGCGTCAGGACTGCCGGCTGTCGCATCGGGACCGTCGCCGGCCTCGCCGAAACCGTCGGCGGCGCACCCGCCTGCATCACCTACCCGCCTGCATCACCTAACGGTGAAGCCGCCCCCTAGCAACGTGGCGTTCCAGGCGGGCATATAGGCGTGGTGAAACCTCGATCCCGCTTCTGCGCCGGCACCCACGCCAGAGCGCTGTGCCGCGTCTGCGGCCGCTGAACCGATGTCGAACTGGTCGCTGGCCGGGCTGACCACGGTCGCCGGCCACAAAGCGTGGCTGCAGGCGGTGCTGATCGTGCTCGGCACGTTCGTGCTGGAGGACGCGGCCACGGTGCTGGCGGCGATGCAGGCGCAGTCGGGCGCGGTGCCGCTGCAGGTGGCGCTGTTCGCGCTGTATGCCGGCATCATCCTGGGCGACCTTGGCCTGTATGGGTTGGGCGCGCTGTCGGCGCGGTTGCCGATGGTGGCGCGCTGGGTGCCGCCCAGCCGCATGCGCCAGGGCCGGGCCTGGCTGGACGGCCGAGTGTTCAAGGTGGTGTTCATCAGCCGGTTCATCCCCGGCGCCCGGCTGCCGACCTATACGGCGTGTGGTTTCCTGCACGCCGATTTTCGCCGGTTCGCCCTGGCGGCGGTGGTTGCGACCCTGGTATGGACCTCGCTGCTGTTCGGCGTGTCGCTGAAACTGGGCGCAGTGCTGATGGAGCACCTCGGCGCCTGGCGCTGGGCGGGAGCGGTCGGCTTCGCGGTAGTGGTCATTCTGGTTGGCCGCACGGCGGCGCGCATGCAGGAGTCCAGGCGATGAGCGACGCGACCGCAATGCCCGCACGCGCCGCGGCCGGAGACGGCGAGCGTTCGCTCAGCCCATTCGAGTTCTGGCCCGGCTGGCTGTTCTATGCCCCAGTGGTCGCGCAGTGGATCGCCCTCGGGCTGCGCTACGGCGACATGAGCCTGCCCACCGCGGCCAACCCGCGGATCGAGACCGGCGGCCTGTGCGGCGAGAGCAAGGGCGACATCTTCGCCATCGCGGGCCCGGCGGCGGCGGCGGCCATCGCGCCGTGGTGCCGGTTCGAGCATGTCGCAACACCGGGCGGCTCGCTGGCCGGCGCCGAGGCGGCGGCGGCGCAGGCGGGGCTTGCCTACCCGCTCATCCTGAAGCCGGATGTCGGCTGCAACGGGGCCGGGGTGCGACTGGTCGCGGACCGGGCGGCGCTGGCCCGCGCGCTGCCCGACTACCCGGCCGGCATCTGCCTGATGCTGCAGCAGTTCGTGCCGTGGGAGGGCGAGGCCGGGCTGTTCTACGTGCGGCTGCCGGGCGAGGCGCAAGGCCAGATCACCTCGCTGACGCTCAAGGAAGCGCCTTGCGTGACCGGCGACGGGCGCTCGACGTTGCAGGCGCTGGTCCTGGCCGACCCCCGCGCGGGGCGGGTCCCGCACCTTTACCTGCCGCGGCTGGCCGGCCGCCTTGAGCAAGTGCCGGCCTCGGGCGAGCGGGTGCGGCTGGTGCTGGCGGGCAATCACTGCCGCGGCTCCATCTTCCGCAACGGCACGCCCGAGGTCACGCCGGCGCTGACCGCGCGGCTGGAGGCGATCGTCCGCGACCTGCCGGAATTCCACTTCGGCCGCTTCGACGTGCGCTTCAGGTCGCTGTCGGCGCTGCGGCGCGGCGAGGACTTCGCCATCATCGAGGTGAATGGCGCCGGGTCCGAGCCGACCCATATCTGGGACGCCCGCACCACGCTGCGCGAGGCCTGGGTCGATCAGTTCGCGCACTACCGCGCGGCCTGGGAGATCGGCCGCGCCAACCGCAGCCGTGGGCATCGGCCCAGCGGCCTGCGGGCGATGTACCGCGCCTGGCGGCTGCAACGCCGCCTGATGGCGTCCTACCCCATCAACGATTGAGTTTCGGAGCACCGCAATGGCCATCGACCTGTTCCAGCCTGTAACCATGGGCGGCGTCATGCTGCCCAACCGCGTCGTCATGGCCCCGCTCACCCGCAGCCGCGCCGGCCGCGGCGACATCCCCGGCCCGCTCAACGCCGAGTACTACGCCCAGCGCGCCACCGCCGGCCTGATCGTCAGCGAGGCGACGCAGATCACCCAGCAGGGCAAGGGCTACGCTTTCACTCCGGGCATCCAGACGCCGGAGCAGGTCGCCGGCTGGCGGCTGGTGACCGACGCGGTGCATGGCAAAGGCGGTCGCATCTTCATCCAGCTGTGGCACGTCGGCCGCATCTCGCACCCTTCGCTGCAGCCCGGCGGCGGCCTGCCGGTGGCGCCCTCGGCGATTCGTGCGGAGGGCAAGGCGTTCACCGAGCACGGCTTCGAGCCGTTCGTGGAGCCGCGCGCGCTTGAGACGGACGAGATCCCGGGCATCGTGGAGGACTACAAGCGGGCGACGCAAAATGCCCTGGACGCCGGCTTCGACGGGGTGGAGATTCACGCCGCAAACGGCTACCTGATCGACCAGTTCCTGCGCGACGGCACCAACAAGCGCACCGACCGGTACGGCGGCGGCGTCGAGAACCGGGTGCGGTTCCTGGGCGAGGTCGCGGACGCGGTGGTCGGCGTCGCCGGCGGCGACCGCACCGGCATCCGCTTCTCGCCGCTGAGCCCGGCCAACGACATCGCCGACAGCGACCCGGAAGCGGTGTTCACCGCCGCGGTCGAGCGCCTCCGACCGCACCGCCTCGCCTACATGCACGTCATCGAGGGCGCCACCCAGGGCACCCGCGAGGTCCCCGGCGGCTTCGACCTGCAGAAGCTGCGGCGCGCCTTCAACGGCCTGTACATGGCCAACAACGGCTTCGACGAGGCGCTGGCGGAGCGCGTGCTGGGCGCAGGCGAGGCCGACCTCGTGGCGTTCGGCCGGCCGTTCATCTCCAACCCGGACCTGGTCGAGCGCCTGCGGACCGGGGCGCCGCTCGCCCCCGACCATAAGGAGACCTGGTACGGCGGCGGCGCCGAGGGCTACACCGACTACCCGACGCTGGCGGTGTCCCGGGCCGCCTGACGCGAGTGCCGCGCGCCCTTGACGTTACGGCGCGCGGCAGGCTTCTGGCGTTCAAACCGCGCCGGGAGCTTCGATGGACACGCTGCACGCCATGCTGATCGCCGTCATCCAGGGGGCGACCGAGCTGTTCCCGGTCAGCAGCCTGGGCCATGCGGTGCTAGTGCCGGCGGTGTTCCGCTGGAGCATCGACCAGCGGGCGCCGGAGTTCCTGCCGTTCCTGGTCATGCTGCACGTTGGCACCGCCTTGGCGCTGCTCGGTTTCTTCTGGCGCGACTGGCTGGCGATCGTGCGCGGCGTGCTCGGCCTGTCCGGCACGCCGCACCAGGTCGCCGAGAGCCGGCGGGTGTTCGTGCTGATCGTCGTCGCGACCATCCCGGCGGTGATCGTCGGCGGGCTGTTCGAGCACGTCCTGCGCGGCCTGTTCGCCAACCCGCTGGCGGTCGCCGGCTTCCTTACGGTCAACGGCGCCCTTCTGCTGTTCGGCGAGCGCATCCGCAACACCGGCCACCGCGGGCTGTCCACCCTGAAGGTCAGCGACGCGCTGGTGATTGGCTGCTGGCAATGCACGGCGCTGCTGCCCGGCATGTCGCGCTCGGGCGCCACCATCGTAGGCGGGCTGCTGCGCGGCGTGGACCACGAGGGGTCGGCGCATTTCTCGTTCCTGATCGCCACCCCGATCATCGTCGCGGCCACAGTGTTGGAGGTGCCGAAGCTGCTGCGCCAGAGCGTGCCGCCCGGCACCTTCCAGTTGGCGACCCTGGCGGCGGTGGTGGCCGGGATCACGGCGCTTGCCAGCATCTGGTTCCTGATGCGTTATTTCAAGCGTAACGACGACTGGGCGTTGACCCCGTTCGGCTGGTACTGCATCGCCGCCGGCCTGGGCAGCATCGCCTACCTGACGCTGGCATAGCACGGAGGTCGCATGGTCAAGGCATTTCGGCGCGTCTGGCTTGCCTGCGCCCTGCTGGCGACACCGGCGCTGGCCGAGCGGCTGCCGCTGGCAGCGGTCCCGGTGTCCCGGCTGGACCTGGCGTGGTGGAGCACGCGCCACGCCCAGAAGCTGGCGGATATCAAGGGCGAGCCGGTCGGCCTGGTATGGCTCGGCGACTCGATCACCCAGCAGTTCGAGGGGCCGGATTACCAGCCGGCCTGGACCCGGTTCTACGGCGACCGGCATCCGTTGAACCTCGGTTTCTCCGGCGACGCCACCTCGCACCTGCTCTGGCGCATCGACCACGGCGAGCTTGCCGGCCTCGCGCCGAAGCTGGCCATCGTGCTGATCGGCGCCAACAACCTCGGCCGGCTGCACTGGCCCGCGGCGGACGACATCACCGGCATCGAGACGGTGGTGGCGCGGACCCGGGCGCTGCTGCCGCGCACGAAAATCCTGGTGCTGGGCATCCTGCCGAGCGACCGCGGGTCTTGGGTGACGCAGACCACGGCGCAGGTGAATGCCGCCATGGCCGCGCACTACGCCAATGGAGCCGTGCCGGACATCACCTTCACCGACCAGTCGGCGCTGTTCATGCGCGGCGGCGTGGTCGACGACTCGCAGTTCCACGATATCCACCTGACGCCGCCGCAGCCGGCCTTGCATCCGTCGCCGGAAGCGCAGGCGCGGCTTGTGGCCGCCATCGAGCCGATTGTCGCCGCGTTGATGGGAGACCGCGACCATCGTTAGGCGAGTGCTGGTGCCGCCGAGCGGAATTGAACCGCTGACCTATTCGTTACCAACGAATTGCTCTACCCCTGAGCTACGGCGGCAGGCCGGGGCCGCGTTGTCCGAACCGGAGCGCGCGGCGGGTTATTAGGCGGGATGGCCCCGGTGGGCAACCCTTATCTCGCGCGCGGCCCCCTTGCCGCTCAAGTGGCCAGGGCTTCAAGAGTAGCACTGCAACTCACACTGTGCGCCATAAAGGCGGAGCGCCATAAAGGCGGAGAGCGAGCCAGAATGGAAGATATCGGACATGAGTCTGTGGGTGGCGACGATATCACACAGTTCACGAGCGTCGATCATACCACCCACCCTGCTTTCTTTCTCCGCTTTCTCGACGAGGCGAACAAACTACCGGGAGTGATTGCCTGGAAGTCCCCGATCCTTGACGGTCTCCGCCTTCAGGCTGGCGCTCAGGTCTTGGACATCGGTTGCGGTGCCGGCGCCGATGCCTTCAGCATTGCCGACCGAGTTGGGCTCGGCGGTCATGTCACCGGCGTTGACGCCAGCGCATCCATAATCGCCGAGGCCGAACGCCGCGCTGTAGGCCGAAGCCTTCCAGTGACCTTTGAGGTTGGCGACGCGCAAGCGCTTCGATTTCCAGACCATACCTTTGATGCCGTCCGGACCGAGCGACTACTCATGCATGTGCCCAATCCCAGACAAGCTCTCTTCGAAATGGCGAGGGTACTCCGACCGGGTGGTCGCATGGCAGTCCAGGATTTCGACTGGGAATCGCAGTTCTGCGACTCCCCTCACAAAGACATTACGAGAAACATCGCTCTGTCGTTCTGCGACGGCATGAAGGACGGCTGGATTGGCCGCCGTCTTCCCCGCTATTTCGATGAAATTGGAATGACCGACGTTTCGGTGTCCTTTCACACCATCACTGTCAGCTATGATTTCCTACAGCTCCTTGTTGGCGGGCACGTCGCCCGCGCCGTGTCGACCGGCGTCCTCTCGGGACATGACGCCAATCTCTGGTGGACCCAGCTTGCCCAAGCAAATCGAAGTGGAACGTTCCTGTATGGCTTCACCGCCTTTATAGTTTCCGGCAGCAAGCCCTGAGCGGAAATCGGCTTGGCCTGGAAAGCTGACGCAACCGTGGCGGTGCTTGTGCGACGCCGGCTCACGGCTATAAGGCACGCTCCCCGTTCGGCAGCTTGATGACGCATCCGCCCGCCCCGCCGCAGCCCACGATCACCGCCGCAGCCGAAGCCGCGCGCCAGGGCCGCCAGGCACGCGAGGCCGAGGCCCTGCGCGCCAACCTGCGCCGCCGCAAGGAGCAGGCCCGCGCCCGCGCCGCCGAGCCGCTCCCGGCGGCATCGGCGGAGGACGAGCCATGACGGTGATGTCGGACCGCTGGATTCGCCGCATGGCGACCGAGCACGCCATGATCGAGCCGTTCGTCGAGGCGCAGAAGGCTGCCGGCGTCATCAGCTACGGCCTGTCCAGCTACGGCTACGACGCCCGCGTGGCCGACGAGTTCAAGGTGTTCACCAACGTCGACTCCGCCATCGTCGACCCCAAGGCGTTCGCCCCCGAGAGCTTCGTCGACCGTCGCGGCCCGGTCTGCATCATCCCGCCGAACAGCTTCGCGCTCGCCCACACGGTCGAGCATTTCCGCATCCCGCGCGACGTGCTGGTGATCTGCCTGGGCAAGTCGACCTATGCCCGCTGCGGCATCATCGTCAACGTGACGCCGCTGGAACCCGAGTGGGAAGGCCAGGTCACCATCGAGATCAGCAACACCACGCCGTTGCCGGCCAAGATCCACGCCTTCGAAGGCATCTGCCAGTTCCTGTTCCTGGCCGGCAACGAACCCTGCGAGACCAGCTACGCCGACCGGGCCGGGAAATACATGGGCCAGCGCGGCGTGGCCCTTCCCCGGCTCGCCTGACACCGGCTAGGAGACCGCATGGACAAGATACGAATCCGCGGCGGCCGTCCGCTGCACGGCGAGATCGTCATTGGCGGGGCCAAGAACGCCGGCTTGCCGCTGATGGCGGCCGGCTTGCTCACCGCCGAGCGGCTGGTGCTGACCAACGTGCCGCTGCTCGACGACATCCACACCATGGCGAGCCTGCTGGCGCAGCACGGCGTCGCGGTGGAGAAGCTCGACCGCGAGGGCCGCACGCTGTCGATCGGCGGCGAGATCACCAGCAACGAGGCCCCGTACGACATCGTGCGAAAGATGCGCGCCTCGGTGCTGGTGCTGGGCCCGCTGGTGGCGCGGATGGGCGAGGCGCGGGTGTCGCTGCCCGGCGGCTGCGCCATCGGCACCCGCCCGGTCGACCTGCACCTGCGCGGGCTGGAGCAGATGGGGGCGGTCATCGCGCTCGACGGCGGCTACATCGACGCCAGCGCGCCCGGCGGGCTGCGCGGCGCCGACATCGTGCTGCCGCTGCCCAGCGTGGGCGCGACCGAGAACCTGCTGATGGCGGCAAGCCTCGCCCGTGGCCGCACGGTGCTGGCCAACGCCGCGCGCGAGCCGGAGATCGCCAACCTCGCCGAGTGCCTGGTCGCCATGGGCGCTCAAATCGAGGGCATCGGCAGCGACCGGCTGGTGGTCGAGGGCGTGGCGCGCCTGCACGGCGCGACCCACGCCATCATCCCCGACCGCATCGAGACCGGCACCTACGCCTGCGCCGCCGCCATCGCCGGCGGCTCGGTGCATCTGCGCCACGCGCGGCTGGACCATCTCGGCGCGGTGGTGCGGCTGTTGCAGGAGGCCGGGGTCGAGGTGAGCGAGCAGGACGGCGGCCTGACGGTGCGCCGGCTCAACGGGCTGCACGGGGCGGACGTGATGACCGAGCCGTACCCGGGCTTCCCCACCGACATGCAGGCGCAGTTCATGGCGCTGATGTCGGTGGCGCAGGGGGCGGCGATGGTCACCGAGACGATCTTCGAGAACCGCTTCATGCACGTCCCCGAGCTGAACCGCATGGGCGCTCGCATCAACGTCCATGGCGCGTCGGCCATCGTACGCGGCGTCGACCGGCTGTCCGGCGCGCCGGTGATGGCGACCGATTTGCGCGCTTCGGTGTCGCTGGTGCTGGCCGGGCTGGCCGCGTCCGGCGAGACGGTGGTGAACCGGGTCTACCACCTGGACCGCGGCTACGAGGCGGTCGAGCGCAAGCTGGCGGCGTGCGGCGCCGACATCGAGCGGATCGCCGACTGACGTGGCGGCTGGGCCGATCATCCTGGCGTTGCCGAAAGGCCGCATCCTGTCGGAGTGCGGGCCGTTGCTGGCGCGCGCCGGAGTGCGGCCGGCGGCCGACTACCTCGACGACGACAGCCGCCGGCTGCGCTTCCCGACCGACGACCCGGCGCTCGACGTGGTGCGGGTGCGGCCGTTCGACGTCGCCACCTTCGTGGCGTTCGGCGCGGCGCAGATCGGCATCTGCGGCGCCGACGTGCTGATGGAATTCGACTACTCTGAGATCTACGCCCCGCTCGACCTCGGCATCGGCATCTGCCGCGTCTCGGTGGCGGAGCCGGCCGAGGGCGCTGGCGAGGACGATCCGCGCACCTGGTCGCGGGTCCGGGTGGCGACCAAGTACCCCAACATCGCGCGCCGCCACTACGCCGCCCGCGGCATTCACGCCGAGGTGGTGCACCTGAACGGCGCGATGGAGCTGGCGCCGGGGCTGGGACTGACCCGGCTGATCGTGGATCTGGTGGCCACCGGCTCGACCTTGCAGGCCAATGGGCTGGTCGAGACCGAGGTGATCGCCCACGTCACCAGTCGGCTGATCGTCAACCGCACCGCGCTCAAGACGCAGCCGGAGGCGGTGGGCGGCTGGATCGCCCGGTTCCGCGACGCTCTGGCGGCGCTATCGACGCCGGCGGTTGCGGCATGAGGCGGCTCGACACCGCCGATCCCGGGTTCGAGCCGGCGTTCATGGCCTTGCTGGCGGAAGGGCGGGAGACCACGGGCGCGGTTGGCGGCGTGGTGGCGGAGATCGTCGCCGCCGTCCGCGAGCGTGGCGACGCGGCGCTGTGCGAGTACACGACGCGGCTCGACCGGCTGCCGATGAGCGCCGACAGGCTGCGGCTGTCGGCGGCGGAGATCGACGCCGCGGTCGCCGAGGTGCCGCCGTCGCTGCACGACGCGCTCGATGTCGCGGCAGGGCGGATCGAGGCGTTCCACCGCGCGCAGATGCCGAGCGACATCCGCGTGCCGGACCCGGCAGGGCTGGTGCTAGGGATGCGTTGGTCGGCGATCGACGCTGTTGGGCTATACGTGCCAGGCGGCACCGCGGCCTATCCCTCGTCGGTGCTCATGAACGCCATCCCGGCGCGGGTCGCCGGCGTGCCAAGGGTCGCGATGTGCGTGCCGACTCCGGACGGTGCGCTCAATCCGCTGGTGCTGGCTGCGGCCCGGCGCGCCGGAGTGTCGGAAATCTACCGCGTCGGCGGCGCGCAGGCGGTGGCGGCGATGGCCTACGGCACCGCCACCGTCGCCGCGGTGGACCGCATCGTCGGACCTGGCAACGCCTATGTCGCCGAGGCCAAGCGGCAGGTGTTCGGCCGCGTCGGCATCGACAGCATCGCCGGCCCCTCGGACGTGCTGGTCATCGCCGACGCAGGCCAAGACCCGAAGCACGTCGCCATCGACCTGCTGGCGCAGGCGGAACACGACGAGGCGGCACAGGCCATCCTCATCACCGACTCCGCCGAGTTTGCGGACCGGGTGGCGGCGGCAGTCGCGGCGGCGCTGCCCACCCTGCCCCGCCAAGCCATCGCGGGAGCATCCTGGCGGCTGCACGGCGCCATTATAGTCGCGCGCGATTGGACCGAGGCGACAACGCTCGCGAATCGCCTGGCGCCGGAGCATCTACAGGTGATGACGCCCGATCCGGAGGCAGTGTTCAACCAAGTCCGGCACGTCGGCTCGGCGTTCCTTGGGACCTGGTGCCCGGAGGCGGTGGGCGACTACGTGGCCGGGCCGAACCATGTGCTGCCGACCGGCGGCAGCGCCCGCTTCGCCTCCGGGCTTTCGGTCTACGAGTTCCTCAAGCGCACCACCTGGGTGGCCGGCGACCGCGCGGCGCTGGTCCGGGTCGGCCCGGCGGCGGTGGCGTTGGCCGAGGCGGAGGGGCTGCACGCGCACGCCCGCAGCATCGCCATGCGGCTCGCTTGACCTGGCACGTCCTGGTCATCATGTTCCGGCCGTATTCAATCCAGTTACGAGGCTAGATGTCCAAAGAGGATATGATCGAGTTCAGCGGCACCGTGCAGGAGCTGCTGCCCAACGCCATGTTTCGCGTGAAGCTCGACAACGAGCACAGCATCCTCGCCCACACCAGCGGCAAGATGCGCAAGAACCGCATCCGCGTGCTGGCCGGCGACCGCGTCAACGTCGAGATGACGCCGTACGACCTGAGCAAGGGCCGGATCACGTTTCGCTTCAAGTAGCCGCGCCGCCGGTGCTGGTGCTGGCTTCGGCCAGTCCCCGCCGGCTGGCCCTGCTGGCGCAGATCGGCCTCGTTCCCGACCGAGTTGCCCCCGCCGACATCGACGAAACCACGCAACGCGACGAGTTGCCGCGCCTGGCCGCGCAACGGTTGGCCAGGGCCAAGGCCGCCGCCACCCCGCAGCACGGCGCATACGTGCTCGCCGCCGACACCGTGGTCGCGGTCGGGCGGCGCATCATGCCAAAGGCCGAGGACGCCGAAACCGCCCGCAAATGCCTGACGCTGCTGTCCGGCCGCCGTCACCGGGTGCTGACCGCGGTGGTGGTGTCGGCGCCGGACGGACGCCGCGCCGAACGCCTCAGCGAGAGCGTCGTGGGCTTTGCGCGGCTGACCGCCCGGCAGGTCGACGCCTACCTCGACGGCGGCGAGTGGCAGGGCAAGGCCGGCGGCTACGCCATCCAGGGGGCGGCGGCGGCGCATATCCGCTTCCTGTCGGGCAGCTATTCCGGGGTAGTGGGGCTGCCGCTGTTCGAGACCGCGCAACTGCTGCGCGGGCTGGGCTGGAAGCTGCCTTGAAGCTGCTGGCCGCGTGCTCGCCCGGTGAAATCCGGGTCGTGGCGACGGCGGACGGCACGCTGGTCGACGCAGCCATCGAGCGGCCAGGCGCCCGTGACGGCGTCGGCGACATCCACCGCGGCCGCGTCACCGCCCGCCGCCCGGCGCTGGCCGGAGCCTTCGTGGCGCTTGCCGACGGACCCGAGGGCTTCCTCCCCGACAGCGCCGGCGGGTGCCACGTGGGCGTCGGCGACGCGGTGGCGGTGCGCGTCGTGCGTGCGGCGCAGGGCGGCAAAGGCCCGCGCCTGGGGGGCGAGGCGTTTCCGGTCGAGCCGGGGCCGCCGATGCTGCTGACGCCGGGACCCGGGCCGTTGGCGGCGCTGGCGGCGCTGCACCCATCGGCTGCCGTGGCGGTCGACGACCTCGTGGTGCTGGCGGCGCTGCGGCCCGCGCTGGGGATGCGGGTCACCCTGGTTCCACGCGCGTTCGACGACGCCGTCGAGGCGGCATGGGCTGGCCTGGCGCTGCGGCAGGCGCCGCTGGCGGGCGGCGGGCGGCTGTCGATCCACCCCACGCCGGCGCTGGTCGCGGTCGACGTCGACCTGGGCGCCGGGGCCGGCGAGCGGCGCGGCAAGACGGCGGCGCATGTCGACGCCAACCTCGCGACCATCCCGGAGATCGCGCGTCAAATCCGGCTTCGCAACCTGTCCGGGCCGATCGTGGTCGACTTGGCCGGGTTGTCGCCCAAGCGCCGCGCCGCGTTGGGGCCGCAGTTCGCGGCAGCGCTGGCCGGCGACCCGGTGCCGACGCGGTTCCTAGGATTTTCGGCGCTTGGATTGGCGGAAATCCTGCGCAGCCGCATCCGCCCGCCGTTGCACGAGCTGCTGGCCGGCCCGCACGCCGCCGGACTCGCGGCGCTGCGGCGACTGGCGCGCGAGCTGGCCGCCTGCCCCGGCCGCCGGCCGGCGCTCCATGCCGCCGCCGACGTGGCCGACGCCATCCTGGCCGACGCCGCCGCGTGCCACGACCTTGCGCGCCGGGCCGGTCGCCCCCTGATGCTGCACACCGACCGTACGCTGCCGCCGCTCAGCTGGCGGCTGGAGGAGGACTGATGGAGCAACCCGCCGCAATCATCTGCCCGATCTGCCGCAAGCCGGCCGATCCCAGGCTGCGGCCGTTCTGCAGCGCGCGCTGCGCCGACATCGACCTCGGCCGCTGGTTCACCGAGGGCTACGCGGTGCCGGTCGAACCGGAGCTGCAAGACGGGATGCTCGACGACGGGTAGTGTCCTAATTTGACGTAGCCGAAACGAGTTCGGTCAACGTCCACACATGACGGCTCACGCCAGCTTCCATCGCCGGGGTGCAACGCAGCGAACTATGGACGCGCACCATGTTGTAGTGCGCGAAATGCAGGTTCACAGCTGCGCGTAGGTTTTCAACCTTCTTGCTGAACGCATTCGTCAGCCGGGTAAACCGGCGCATGCTCATCCGCATGGTGAGGTTCTGACGTTCAACCAAGCTGGTAGAAATGTGAGCAAAATCCGGGCGTCCCACGATCGGGGTGCGCTCGGAATAAGTCACCTTGGGAGGGCTGTAGCGGCCGGGTCCGGCCGGTTCTGCATCATAGAATTTTACAGCCTGCCCGTAATCGACATCCACCCCGAAGGCTTGTTCGGTGGCATCCACGTAGGCGCTGAGGGCATCCGAGGAAAGCTGGACGCGATTGGTCAGGCGCTCGGATAGATCGGTCAAGAAAGCAGTCGCGGTCGGGAGATCGCGCTTGCCGATGCGCCACACTGGCACGAGCTTAGTCTCAGGGTCTAGTGCAACAAAGGTCCACTGATCGCCAAGGCGGTTCTTGTCATCCTGCGCGGTTAGCTGACGTTGCTTCTTGCCGACAAACGACCAGATTTCATCCACCTGGATGCGCTGGCACGCCAGGTCGCGCATTTCAGCGTCCATCAGCTTGGCGCAGCCGTTGCCGACTTCCACCATGAGGCGCATCACCGTGTCGCGGTGCGTATCGGTCATGCGCTCTGTGGAGCGGATGGAGTTGCCTTCAACCAAGCAGTTGATGATCTGGGCGCGACGCGCGAGAGGAAGACGGTTCATATGACTAACTCCAGATTATCACTATTTGTAGCCACGTTGTAGCTACGTGCCAATGCAAGACTTGCGTTGTGGCAACAACGTGGCTACATTTTACCTGGAGGTAGTTATGGAAAAAACAGATGTTGCGCGGCTTAGGCTGTCGCCGGATGAAAAGGAAGCCTTCCAGTCTGCCGCCGAGGCGGCCGGGCTTTCCTTATCGAGCTGGATACGCGAGCGGTTGCGTCGATCCGCTGCTGCAGAACTGGAGCGGGCTGGGCGGCCTATTCCATTCTACCGGGCTCGGACAGAAGCCGCATGAACGGAATGATAGACATTGACTTAAAGTCCGACGGCATTGCACGAGTTCTCGCAACCCATCGCCTTCGAGTCCCCCCGTATCAGCGGCAGTATGCATGGCGCGAAGAGCACGTTAGGACGCTCCTTGACGATTGGGCAGACGCCTACAAACTTAAGTCCAAGCATAAGCACTACTTTATGGGAACCGTAGTCCTTAATAGAGTTCCGGGCTCAGAAATCCTCGAAGTCTCTGATGGACAGCAAAGGATGGCCACCACTGCCATATTCATTGCAGCGATCCGGGATGCGCTGATGAAGGGCGGCAAGATCGAGAGAACGGCTGCAGAGAAATACACCAACACATACCTAACTGGTTTCGAAGAATTAGAGGGTGACTGGCAGCCGAAACTGCAGCTTAACACTCTGGACAATTCGTACTTCATGAACTCTGTATTAGTTCCTGAAGTTCATCGGAACGCGTCGATACCGGCCGATGCGCGGCGCGGCTCAGGGGACCGGATCGCGAGAGCATACGAGATAGCCCAAGAACGTGTCGCCGCCCTCATGGGCGAAGTGTCCGAACAGTACCGATACCGCCATTTATATGAGTGGATGGACTATCTACAAAAGAGTGTGGCTGTTGTGGTCATCATAGTTCCAGAGGACGTTGACGGCTACACTATGTTCGAGACGCTTAACGATCGTGGGCTACGCGCCTCTCAGGTAGACAACATCAAGAACAGGTTGTTTAAAGAAGCTGGAAGCAGGCTTTCAGAGGTCGAGGATAGGTGGCTCTCAATGCTCGCTCAGGTCGAGTCGTTTGGCGATGATGAAACGATTGTGTCATATATTAGGCATTACTGGATTTCTCAGGACGGCCCTACCAGGGAGCAGGAACTGGCGCGACGTTTCAAAGAGACTATACAAGGCCAAGCTCAAGTCGCCACTCTGGTAGAGAATCTGGACCGCCATGCCGAGGATTACGAAGCTCTCTTTTACGCACCGCTGGAACACAAGAGGTTAGCTGAGTTCGGTCAAACCGGGCGATGCATTGTGGCGGCAACAAAAAGGATACTTGGAGTACAACAAATAAGGCCCTTAATGTTGGCGGTGCTTGAGCACTTTTCTGTTGAAGAAGCGCTAAAGGCGTTTCGCCTCATGCTTTCTTGGTCCGTTCGATACCTCGTGGTGGGCGGCAGTGGCGGTGGCACTATTGAGAGAAATTACGGCATGCTCTCTCAGCAAGTTTCGTCGGGCAAGATCAAGATGGCAAGAGACTTGCGCGAGGCTTTAGACGCCCCAGCCGACCCACAATTCCAGACGGCGTTTCGCGCCTACAGCATTTCTAATTCGCAAATCGCCCGATATGTTTGTCGCTCTTTCGAGGCGCATTTGCGTGGTGAAAACGAACCTGCAACTATATTTTTTGAGAACTCCGCCACGCTAAATCTCGAACACGTTATGCCTCGTTCGGCTGAGGGGTGGGACGTGCCACCTGACATCGCCAAGGGATATTATAACCGCGCCGGCAATCTAACGCTCTTAGACCCCAAGGCTAACGTTGAGATCGGGAATGACATGTTCGTTAAGAAGAAGCCCATCTATGCCAAATCACCCTTTTTACTGACCAGTCAGCTATCAAAGTATGAGACCTGGGGGCCGGCTGAGATCGACATTAGACAAGCTGAGTTAGCGTCTCATGTGCCACTAGTCTGGCCACTTACATGGAAGAAGTAGCTGCTGGAGAATTGCTCCAATCTGTTGAGGCTTCGCATTCCTGTCGCGCTACCTTTGCCCAGGCCACCGAGGTGAACGAAATCTTTCACGGCCATAAGGTATGGGAAGGCACGGTCCACGTCTTTGACCTGAGGGGTCACCCCACGGCTACCCGAGCCTACGCTTGGTCTTCCCCCATTGAGGGCAGTGACAAGCGCCGGTTCTACGCCGTACTGCACCTGGGGGGCATTAGATCTCCCCTGGACGCGGTGCGGGCTGCTATTGTGGTGGAACACAAAGCGAGTAAACTTGATGGCAGGTAATTGAAAGTCAGCTGATGAAAACATTGATAAGCTCAATTTAGGCATTAAAGCCAGGGAGACCGGATTTCAGCTACGAACTTGCCTCTTGAGCCTTGTCTAACAAATCTAATGTCGCCGACAAGGCAATCCTTTCTGGTGTCTGGTCCCGTGTCAGCCTAGCCGCCTCAAACGGCGCCGTATCAAGCCTGGCCGTAATTTCCCACGCTGGTACGACAACAGTAAGCCCACTGGCTAACTCACCTATCGAGGCCGATCCTTCTGAAATAACGGGGAACTGTCCTCTATGTACGCCGAGGAAGCGGAGGAACGTCTCTCCTATGGCTCAGCTATCCCCTCATTTCGCGTGGGCATACAATCCGCTGAAGTTGGGTGCTTTTGACACCGCTTGCTCGAACGCTTCCATGAGCGGGAGCAGCCGGTGCTCGGGCATGTTGGGGATGAGCTCG
>JAABUY010001254.1_pt1 | contig 35469 bp, 34 predicted proteins | sample 5560271 | NCBI WGS metagenome assembly JAABUY01 (sample SAMN10711886, study PRJNA513374) | rock metagenome | isolation source: Antarctica rocks | place: Antarctica: Victoria Land, University Valley
ATGTCGTCGGACAGCCAGGCCATGGGCCGGGTCGGCGAGGTCATCATCCGAACCTGGCAGACGGCCGACAAGATGAAGCGCCAGCGCGGGGCGCTGCCGGAGGAGCGCGGCGACAACGACAATGCGCAGGTCAAGCGCTACCTCGCCAAATACACCATCAACCCGGCGATAGCCCATGGCGTGTCCCGGCACATCGGCTCGATCGAGCCCGGCAAGCTCGCCGACCTCGTGCTGTGGACCCCGGCCTTCTTCGGCGTGAAGCCCGCCCTCGTCATCAAGGGCGGCATGATCGCGGCTGCCCCGATGGGCGACCCCAACGCCTCCATCCCGACCCCGCAGCCCGTGCATTACCGGCCGATGTTCGGGGCCTATGGCGGGGCGATCGCGGCCACCAGCATGACCTTCGTGTCGGGCACGTCGCTGGCCAAGGGCCTGCGCGACACGCTTCGCGTGGCGAAGCCGCTCGTGGCGGTGGAGAACACGCGGGGCGGCCTGCGCAAATCCAGCATGGTCCACAACGGCGCAACCCCGCACCTCGAGATCGACCCCGAGACCTACGCGGTGGTGGCGGACGGCATACTGCTGACCTGCCAGCCCGCCGACGTGCTGCCCATGGCGCAGCGGTACTTCTTGTTCTGAGGGGCAACTGCCCTTCTCCCGCCTGCGGGAGAAGGTGGCGCGGCGAAGCCGTGACGGATGAGGGGACCCCCACCCTATGCGTCGAGCCGTTCCAGTTCGGCCTCGAAGGCCAAGCGCCATTGTGCGGCCTCGTCGGGTAGCCAGAGCACCATCTGGGGCACGATCGTCCGGTAGAGCCTGAGCTCGTTGCGATCCCAGGGCAGCACGTCGGCGGCGCGCGCCTCGGCCACGATGGCCTCGAGCCGCGCCCTGACGCGGTCGGGGTCGCCACGGAACACGGCGGGCGGCGGCGGCTCCGCGCCGAACAGATCAGGCTGCGGATCGCCAAAGAGGTCGGGCTGGCTCTGGTGTCGTCCGTGCATCTCGCGATCCTGATCTACGCTGCATCCAGGATGCCCGAGAGGACACGTCGCCACGAGGGCACGCGGCGGGTTATCCCCGTCAATCGCGTGGGCGCGTCGTGGGCGCTCTCACGATGCCTCGCTCCCCGGCTTCGCCGCGGTGGCGCCAGCTTCGAGCAACGCCGCCGATGGCGTAGCGGTATCTCTTGCTCTAAGTCCAGTGCGATCCTGATTGGCTGGACGAAACCGTGACCGAACTGCACAGCTCCTTCATCTCCAAAATTTTCCTGCGTTCGGTATGGTCGCTGGATTACGACGCGTTCAAGGACTCTCCCACCGAGGCCGCGCTGGCTGCCCGGCTTCGAACCTGGGCCAACCGCAAAGACCTGAAAGAAACCTCCGCAGAGGCGGCCTTCATCCAGGAGTTCTTTCGCCAGACATGGGGCTACGAGCAGAGCGGGCAATCCGGCTCCGAGGGCGGCGACTTTACGCTCTGGCCCAAGTTTGCGATCGAGGGCGCGGGGGAGAAGGGCGGCACTGGGGCGGCCGACCTTGCGATAGGCACCTTTCGAAAGGGCGAGAAGCAGGCTGTCCCGCAGGCCATCTGCGAGTTCAAAGACATTCGGTCCGACCTCGACGCCCCGCAAAAGCGTAAAGGAAACAATCGCTCCCCCGTGCGGCAGTGCCTCGACTATTTGAGCAATGCGCGGCGTGGACTGTTCCCCTCGGACCCGATTCAACCCACTTGGGGCATCGTGTCGGACATGAATGAATTTCGGCTCTATTGGTTCGACAAAGGCCATCATCAGTCGCTGCGTTTCATGATCCGCTCAGAGGATCTATTCAAGGGGGCGAGCCTCATTGCGGACACGGAGGCGGCCCGGTTTGACCGGTTCCTGTTTGCAAGGGTATTCCACCGCGACACGCTGATCTCGACCACGGGGCGGTCGATCATGGCCGGGCTGATCGGGCAGCAGCGATTCAGTGACCGTCGCCTCGAAAACAAGTTCTACGGCGAATATCGTGCATTCCGCGAACGCCTTTACCTCACCCTGCTGGAGCGGAACGGCGAAGGTACGCCGCGCTATCCCGGCACGCGGGGACGCTTGGTGCGTCTCGCCCAGAAAATCTTGGACCGCTGCATCTTCATCTTCTTCTGCGAGGACATGGGCCAAGCCTTGGCCTTTCCGCCGAAGCTGCTCCAGGACTTTCTCATCGACCGAAGCACGAATCAGTTCTTTGACGAGGACGGAACGACGATCTGGCAGGAAATGCTCGGCCTGTTCACGGCCATGAATGAAGGTCGCGCGTTCGGCGGCAAACCGATCAAGGCCTATAATGGCGGTCTGTTCGCCAGGGACGCCGAGATCGAACGGCTGCACGTACCGAATACGATCTTCTGCCGTCCCATGCAGGGGGTCAACGAGGTGAGTCTTTACACTTACAAAGACACTCTGCTTTACTTGTGCGCGTCCTATAACTATGCATCCGACTTGGCGCAAACGGGAAGCGCTCGGGCCTTCGACCGCGACCCGTCGAAGAGCCTCGGCCTCTACACGCTCGGGCGCATTTTCGAGCAGTCGATTACGGAACTCGAGATCCTCGAAGCCGAGGCCGAAGGGCGTCCGTCCGTCAACCTCGAAAGCAAGCGCAAGCGCGACGGGGTCTACTACACACCCGAATGGGTGGTCGATCGCATCGTGGACGAAACGCTGGGGCCGCGCCTTGCCGAGCTGAAATCCGACTGCGGGTGGCCAAGAGACGGCGACCCGACAATCGAAGCGCTCGATGCCTATGCCGAACGGCTGAAGGCGTTCACTGTCCTCGACCCGGCCTGCGGGTCCGGCGCTTTCCTCATCACGGCACTGCGCTACCTCGTCGAGGCGTGGCACGAGGTGGACGGCCTGCGGCGGCAGATCACCAAGGGCTTGGCGGAGAAGCGCGACGACGCGGCCCTGATCGGCGATATCCTCAAGTCGAACATCTATGGCGTGGACATCAATGCGGCCTCGGTCGAGATCGCGCGGTTGGCGCTCTGGCTTCATACGGCGCGGGGCGACCGGCCCCTGTCGTCGCTTGACGACAACGTCCGCGAGGGCAATAGCTTGATCGGCCCCGATTTTTTCAAGGGGCAGATCGACCTCGTTTTCTATGACGACACCCAGAAAGAACGAGTCAACGCTTTCGACTGGAACGCCGCCTTCCCGGCCGTCTTCGCGCGCGGCGGCTTCGACGCCGTGGTGGGCAACCCGCCCTACGTCAAGCTGCAGAACTTCCGCACGGCTCATGCCGACATGGCGGAATACCTCCGCGACGGCCGCGACGGCACGAAGCCCTACGCCAGCACGCAGACCGGCAACTTTGACCTCTACCTGCCCTTCATCGAGAAAGGCATGACGCTGCTCAACGCCGAAGGGCGCCTCGGCTACATCGCGCCGAGCCTGTGGTCACCAATGAATATGGCGAAGGGCTGCGGCAAGCCGTTGCGACCGGCCGCACGCTCGACCGTTGGATAGACTTCAAGGCGTTCCAGGTCTTTGAGGAGGCGACCACCTATACGGCGCTGCAGTTTTTCACCAGAGCGCGCAACGACGCCATCCGCGTCGCTGAGGCGCCGAAGGGGGACATCGCGGTTGCGCCCTGGGCGGAGGCCGGGTCGGCGCTTCCCTATGGCCGGCAAGAGTTCGGCGACCGCTGGCTGCTGCTGACGGGCGAGGAACGCGCGCTGATCGACAGGCTCGCCGCGCGCTGCAGGCGGCTCGACGCGCCCGAGCACACGTCCAACATCTTCGTGGGCATCCAGACGAGTGCCGATGCGGTCTATCACCTCCAGCGCCGCGGCCCCGGCCTTTACCTGTGCCAGCCCGAAGGGAAGCCCAAGCCGCCCGCGTATGAGGTCGAGATCGAGGACGCGCTGATGAAGCCGCTCGTTTCGGGGGCTGAGGCTAAGCGCTACCTGGAGCCCGTCACCCACACCTACCTGCTGTTTCCCTACCGGGCCGGGCCGGCCGGCGTCCGCCTCATTGAGGACGCGGCCATGCGGGCGGAGTTCCCAAAAGCTTGGACCTATCTGAACTCACACGGTGAAACGCTACGCTTGCGGGAAGCCAAGCGAAACAAGGGCGGGGAAGTTTTGGAAGCGCCGTTCGACGACGCTGCATGGTATCGCTTCGGCCGTCACCAGAACCTCGACAAGCAGGAGATCGTGAAGCTGATCGTGGCCCAAACCGTGCCCGAGATGCGAGTCTGCTTGGATGCGGCGGCGGCCGCCTACCTCAACAATGTCCGCGTCAATGGCATTGTGGCTGCCAAAGGTGAGGACCCGTGGTTCCTACTTGGGGTGCTGAACGCGCGCGTCGCCGATTTCGTGTTCCGCCGGATTGCCAAGGTGAAAGACGGCGGCTACTTCGAGGCCAACAAGCAGTTCATCGCGCCCCTGCCGATCCCGCCCGCCACGGAGGTGGAGCGTGCCGACGTGGCGGCCCGTGCCCGCGCGCTGCAATCGGTCCACACGCAGCGGCGCGACCTCCTGGGCCGCATCGCGCGGCGCCTGTCCACGCTGCGGGTGTGCTCGAGACCCGAAACATGGCTGTTCCCGAGCCTGAAGGCGAAGAATGACCTCGCCGCCGAGGCCCCGTCGCGCCTCGACCCTGACAAGAAGCGGGAATGGGCCGAGAAGCGCTATGAAACCGACCTTGCGGCGATCCTGGATGCGATCTCGCCGCGTCTTCTGCCCGGCGCCGTCCTGTCGGCTGCCTTCGCGGACGGCGAGTTGAGCTTCTCGGTCGATGGCGTGCCGGTGGTCGAGCGCGTGTTCGCCGGTGTGGCCGAAGGCGAGTTCATCGCCGCGCAATGGAAGGTGCTGGCCGCGACCTTCTCGATCACCGACGCGACCGACGGCCGAAAGCTCAGCGTCGCCCTCCGCAAGCTTGCCGCCCCCGATAACCCGGCGGTGGTGCAGCAGGTGATCGCGCTGGAGGCGGAACTGTCCGGGCTCGAAGTCGACATCGCCGCGAAAGAGGCAGAGATGAACGGCCTGATCAACCGGCTGTACGGACTGACAGAAGCTGAACGCAGGCTGGTCGTCAAAGGATGACCTCGTGGAAGCCGGCCCACACTCGTGCTACCATCGCCCATGGCCGCGACCGGCGATCCCGTCCTGACCCGTTTCCGCGCCGCGCTCGACGCCGCGTATGGCGCGCGCATCGAGCGCGTGGTGCTGTTCGGCTCGCGGGCACGGGGCGACGCGCGACCGGACTCCGACTACGACGTGGCGGTGTTCCTCAGGGATTATCGCAGCTTCGGTCGCGAGATCGAACCCCTCGCGTCGATCGAGACCGAGATCCTGTCCGATACCGGAGCGTTGATCAGCGCGCTCCCGCTGCCCGCCGGCTCCTACAACAACCGGACCGGGCTGATGCACGAGATGCGTCGGGAGGGCATCGACCTATGACGCCGGAAGCCGAGGCCTATCTGGCCACCGCGCGCGAGGACCTGCGCGAAGCCGGATTGATCGCAGCACTTCCGCTGGCCAAGGCGGCTGCGCGCTCGGCCTACTATGCGGCCTTCCATGCTGCGGAAGGTTTCCTCTTCGAGCGCACCGGCAAGGTGGTCAGAACCCATTCCGGTGTCCGCAGCGAATTCTCGCGCCTTCTCATCGGTGCTGTCGGCGTCGATGCGACGCTCGGTCAGACGCTCAACAAGGGCTACGGCTACAAGGACGTGGCCGATTACGGCACCGGGAAGGGTCGCGTTATCACCGACCGCGACGCTGCCGAGATGATCGAGGCCGCGACCCGCTTCGTCGCGCGCGTCGCCGAACTGCTGGCGGCATCGCCCTCGGCCGGGCACCCCTGAGCCGCCGGCCGGCCGGCCGCCCCGCCATCGCCCCGCATACCTCCCGTTCACCATCATCCCCTATCCCTGTCCCATGGGCCGGCGATCGCCGCCCGGCGCCACACTCTGTCCGCGCTCGGCGGGCAGGATGGCGGTCCGTCCCGGCTGGGTGGAGTGGTTTCGACCGTGATGCGTTTTTCGACACACCGCGCCTTTCGCCTCCTTCCGGCCCTCCTCGCGGTTCTGCTGCTGGCGGGCTGCGCCGGCGACCTCGCCGAACACGTCAACATCGGCACGGTCTATCCCGACACGCTGGCGCTCATGCAGGCGAAGGACATGGACCGCGCCGCCCCGATCCTCGTCCGAATCTTCAAGGAAGATTCGGCGCTGGAAGTCTGGAAGGAGGACCGCTCCGGCCGCTACCGCCTCCTGAAGACCTATCCGATCTGCCGCTTCTCGGGCGGGCTCGGCCCCAAGAAGGCCGAGGGGGACCACCAGGCGCCGGAGGGCTTCTACAGCGTGTCGCCGAACCAGATGAACCCGCATTCGCGCGAATACCTGTCGTTCAACGTCGGCTATCCCAACGCCTACGACCGCTCGCTCGGCCGCACCGGCGACAGCCTGATGGTGCACGGCGGCTGTCGGTCGGTCGGCTGCTACGCCGTGACCAACCAGCAGATCGAGGAGATCTACGGCCTCGCCCACGAGGCATTCGCGGGCGGGCAGACCGCGATCCAGCTCCAGGCCTACCCGTTCCGCATGAGTGCCGCCAACATCGAGCGCCACCGGGACGATGCCAACGCGCCGTTCTGGGCCATGCTCAAGGCCGGCAGCGATACTTTCGCGGCCACGGCCCAGCCGCCCCGGGTCGCGGTGTGCGATCAGCGCTACGTGTTCGGCCCCGCCGATGGCGCGGGCCCACTGTGCACGCGGGCGGCATCGTAGCGCCGCTGCGATGTGGCTGTGGGCGGAGGGACCGTCTCTCTACGCGCCCTCGACCGCCCTCGCTGCGCTCAGGCACCTTCTCCCGCAGCCGGGAGAAGGGCAAGCGGGCCAGCGTAGAACCGCGTCGGCTCGTTCGGCGCGTGCAATGTCGCGATGACGGCAAATGTTGCAGCTCCGGTCGAGGTGGACCCGCCCCTGAGACGCTTCGCCGCTTACTTGATGTCCGACTTGATGAACTGCGCCATCTCGGGCGTCCGCGGGCGCTCGAACAATTCGCGTGACGGCCCGGCCTCGTGGATGCGGCCCTGGTGCATGAACACGGTCGTGCCCGCGACCCGCCGCGCGAAACCCATCTCGTGGGTCACGATCAGCATGGTCATGCCGTCGCGCGCCAGCTTCTCCATGACGGCCAGCACCTCGCCGGTGAGCTCGGGATCGAGCGCGCTGGTCACCTCGTCGAACAGCATCACCTTGGGCCGCATGGCGAGCGAGCGCGCGATGGCGACGCGCTGCTGCTGGCCGCCCGAGAGCTGGTCCGGATAGGCGCCGATCTTCTCGCCGAGCCCTACCAGCGCCAGCACCTCCTCGGCGACAGTACGGGCTTCCGCCCGCGACACGTTCTTCACGATGCGGGGCGCGAGCGTGATGTTGTCGCCGACCGAGAGGTGCGGGAACAGGTTGTAGCTCTGGAACACGATGCCGACATCGGTGCGGAGCCTGCGGAGCTTCGTCCTGTCCTGGCTCACCGCGTGGCCCGCGATCGTGATGGCGCCCGACTGGATCGACTCCAGCCCGTTCATGCAGCGCAGCAGCGTCGACTTGCCCGAGCCCGAGCGGCCGATCAGCGCCGTGACCTCGCCGCGCTCGACGCTCATCGAGATCCCTTTCAGCACCTCGACCGGGCCGAAGCTCTTGTGGACCCGGTCAACCACCACTTCCGGCATGGAGCCTCCCCTCCAGCCAGCGCGACAGTTGCGACAGCGGGTAGCAGATCACGAAATAGAGTGCCGCCACCACGATGAAGACGCGGAACGGCTGGAAGGTCGAATTGTTGACGAGCTGCCCGGCCCGCGTGAGTTCGACGAAGCCGATCAGCGAGGCGATCGAGGTGTTCTTCACGACCTGCACGGCGAAGCCCACGGTGGAGGGAAGGGCGATGCGCAGGGCCTGGGGCAGGATCACGTAGCGGTATTGCTGCGTCCGCGTCATGGCGAGCGATTCCGAGCCCTCCCATTGCGGCTTCGGCACCGACTGGATGCAGCCGCGCCAGATCTCGGCGAGGTAGCCCGAGCCGTAGATCGCCATCGACAGGCCGGCCGCCACGATGGGCAGCAGGTGATAGCCGAAGAGCGCCAGCCCGTAGAAGGCGAGGAACAGGATCATCAGCACCGGGACGCCCTGGATGATCTGGATGTAGGTGCCGGCCACGACCCGCAGCCAGGGGAGCCGCGACACCCGCGCGAGCGCGATGAAGAAGCCGAGCAAGCCCCCGCCGACCAGCGTCAGCCCGGTCAGGATCACGGTCCACTGCATCGATTGCACGAGGAACCAGAACTCCGACCAGCCGAAGGTGCGGAAGATCACGCCGGCACTCCCGCCATCGGCTTCGCGGCGCGCCGGGCCGTGCGCCGCCCGAAGAGCCACGAGCCCACGAGCGCCAGGATGCCGCGCAGCAGGAGCGCCAGCAGGAGGTAGATGGCCGTCACGGCGAGGTAGACCTCGAAGGACCGGTAGCTCTGCGACTGCACGAAGGAGGCGGCGGCCGTGAGTTCGCCGGTCGAGATGGCGGAACAGAGCGACGAGGCCAGCATCATCAGCACGAACTGCGAGGAGAGCGACGGATAGACCTTCTGGAGCGCCGGCAGGATGACGACGTAGCGGAAGACCTGGAACTGCGTGAAGCCCAGGGCCTCGCCGGCCTCGATCTGGCTCCGGTGCACGGCCTCGATGCCCGACCTGACGATCTCGGTCGAATAGGCCGCAAGGTTGACCGTCATGCCGATGATGGCGGCCGCCACCGCACCGACCCGCAGGCCGGCCGCCGGCAGGCCGAAATAGATCAGGAAAAGCTGCACCAGGAACGGCGTGTTGCGGATCAGCTCGACATAGCTGTCGACGAGGATCCGCAGCGGGCGTCCGCCGGTCGAACGCAGCCACGCCAGCACGATGCCGCAGACCGTGCCGGTCATGATGGAGACGACTGAGAGTTCGATCGTCAGCCACAGGCCGGCGAGCAACTGGTCCCGGTACTGGTTGAGGACGCCGAACTGGAACACGTAGGTCATGGCGCCTGCCCGTTGCCGCGATCGCGGGCGTCCCGGCTCAGAAGGTCGGCAGCGTCGGGGGCAGAGGCTCGCCGGTCCACTTCATGGAGATCCTGTCGAGTTCGCCCGAGACCTTCATGACATAGATGGCCGTGTTGAGGTATTGATGCAGTTCGAAGTCGCCGAGCAGCGTGGTCATGCTGTTGCCTTGGTGGAACAGGCTGAAGTCGGACTGGATGACGCCCGGCATCTGCTTCATCACGCCCTGGGCCACCGTCGAGGGGATCGCGGCGGCGTCGACTTGCCCGGACAGCACGGCCTGGGTCGAGGTCGAGTCGTCCTCGTAGACGACGATCTCCAGCCCCTGGACGTTGGCGTTGCGCAGCGAGGTCTCCTGCGAGGAGCCGCGGTTGACGGCGACGCGCTTGCCCTTGAGCGCGTCGAGGTTGGCGAACTTCTTGTCGGGGCCCGACACGATGACGAGGTCGAAGGCGCTGTAGGGCGTGGTGAACATCACGGTCTTGGCGCGCTCGCCGGTGGGGGCCAGGGTCGCGATCAGGAAGTCCACCTGGCCGGTCTGCAGGGCCGGGATCCGGGCCGGCGGCGTCAAAGGCACGAGCTTCACAGGTAGCGCGAGATACTTGCCGATGACGTTGGCGACGTCGACGTCATAGCCGCTGGGATTGCCCTTTTCGTCGATCATGCCCATCGGCGGGGAGCCCGTCAGAACGCCGATCCGCACGGCGCCGCGCCCCTGGATCTCGGCCAGGGTCACGGCCCCGGCGGCCGTCGAGGCGATCAGAGCGCCGGCGAACGCCATGGCGGCCATCAGGCGGCCGGCCGCGGATCTCATCGGGTTGCGCATCGTTCGTCCTCCCAGCGTCGGGGCTTCGACCCTTCTCCGCGTAAGAGGGCTTTTATCGTCCGACGCGTCACGCTACGTTCCCGCCGCGCCCAACGCCAGCCCTTGTCGCGACATAAATGCGCGGGGTTCGGGCCGCACGATCCCGGCACGGTGCGGCGGGCCGTGTGTCCCCATGGTGCAGCACACCTGCCCTCCCCATCTTGGCTCCGCGCGGATCCGCTCGCGCCGCATGAGTCAAGGGGGAGCTCGTCATGACCCACGCCGACCCGAGGGAGGCTGACGACAGCGGCCTGTGGCCGAGCCGCCGAACCCCGGTCCTGGACTGGCTCGTCAAGGGGACGCGCGGCCAGCGCTTCCTCGACGACATCTTCGTCGAGCTCTGCCGAAGGCTGGAGCAGCACGGCGTGCCGCTGGTCCGCGCCGGCATGTTCCTGGAGACCCTGCACCCGCAGTGGCTCGGCGTTCGGATCCTGTGGCGGCGCGGCATGACCGAAGCCGACATGAGGCCGACACCCTACGGCGCGCGCGAGACCGAGGCCTACCGCCTGAGCCCCGCGGCCGCGATCTACGACGGGGCGCCGGAGGTGCGAGCTCGGCTGGAGGCGACCGCGCCCGCCGACGATGCCTATCCGTTCTACGAGGAACTGCGGGGGGAAGGGGTGACCGACTACGTGGCGTGGCCCTTCGAATTCACACAGGGCAAGCGCCATTTCATCACCTTTTCGACGGATCGGGCAGGCGGCTTCGCGGACGAGGATCTACAGGTTCTCTCGGAACTGCTGCCGGTGCTGGCCAGCGCCACCGACGTCCGCCTGAAGAACCGGCTGGCCCGGCTGCTGCTCGACACTTATGTGGGCCCGCATGCCGGCGAGGCTATCCTCAACGGCGCCACCACGCGGGGCAGCGGCTTCACGGTCGAGGCCGCCATCGTGGTGGTCGACCTGCGCGGCTTCACGGCCATCTCGGACCTGTGGCCGCGCGACGACGTGATCGCGCTGCTCAACGACTATTTCGACGCCCTGTCCGAGCCGATCGAGAAGCACGGTGGCGAGATCCTGAAGTTCATGGGCGACGGCCTGCTCGCCATCTTCCCCGACGACGCCACCGCGGCCACGCGGGCCGTGATGGACATCTGCCGAGCTATGGCGGCCTTGAACGCCCTGCGCGAAGCCAAGGGCCTGGAGCCGCTCGGCTATGGCGTCGGGGTCAACTATGGCGATGTCATGTACGGCAACATCGGCTCGCGCACGCGCCTCGATTTCACGGTGATCGGCCCCGCCGTCAATATCGCGTCGCGCCTCGAGACGCTCACCAAGGAGGTCCCGCCCAATGTGCTGTTCTCGTCGGCCTTCGTGGCCGAGACCGGGTGCATGGCCCAGCTGAGACACGTCGGCACCTTCCCGCTGCGCGGCGTCGGCCAGCCCATGGAGGTCTACGCGTTCCGCGAGCAACCCGCCTGAGACGCCTCAGCGCTCGGCGTGCAGACTCTTGAGGAACCGGCGGGCGATGGCGCGCACAGCCTCATCGTCCCGCGTATCGTCGTCGGCCTTGTCCCAGAGATGCGCGAGGCTGCCGTCGAGCTCGTCGAGCAGTTCGGGGTGGCGATGGGCCACGAAGCGGATGGTACCGAACAGCAGATGCTCGATCGCCATCTCGCGGCGGCGAGCCTCGGCGATGCGGCCCGCGTCGGTGTCGGTGTTGAGGGTGGGTTGCGTCATGGGCGTTTAACGGCCGAGGATGAACCCGGTTCAATGCGCGGCCTGCGCGCCATGGTCGCGCCGAACCGGCCCGGACACTTGAACTCCCCGCGATCCCATGCGACCCGGTTATCATGCCGAAGCTGCATTTCGACGATTTCGCTGTGGGGAGCGACCTCCCGGAGACCTCATCGGCCGTCACGGCCGAGGATGCCGGCTTCTTCGCCGATGCCTTCGCGCCGGGTATCGCCGACGGCGACGGGGCGTCGGGCGGGATCCCGCTACCGGGATGGCACGTCGCGGCGCTCGGCATGCGGCTCCTGTTCGACGCCGTCCTCAGCCGCACGGCATCGCTCGGGGCGCCCGGCATCGACGAGGTGACATGGCCTCATCCCGTTCGGCCCGGCGACATTCTGCGCTTCACGGGGCGGGTAGCGGCGGCGCGCCTCTCGGCATCGCGGCCCGAAATGGGCCTCGTGACGGTCACAATCTCGCTCTTCAATCAGCATGGCGCCTGCGTGATGACGCAGAGCAACGCCGTCATGGTGGCGCGCCGCTGCGCCGGGCGGAGCGGCCCTGAGCGGCGCAGCACGGAGGCGCGGGGGTGAGCGACTTCTTCGAGGACCTGCTGGTCGGGACGACGCTCGACCTCGGAGCCCACACCTTCACGGCCGACGAGATCGTCGGCTTCGCGCAACGCTACGACCCGCAGCCGTTCCATCTGGACGAGACGGCCGCGGCGCAAAGCCATTTCGGCCGGCTCGCGGCCTCGGGCTGGCACACCGTCGCGGTGTGGATGAAGCTCTACGTGGCAAACCGGCAGGCCACCATGGCGTCGTTGCTGGCGCGGGGCGAGACACCCTCGAAGCCCGGGCCGTCACCCGGCTTCCGCAGCCTGAAATGGCGCAAGCCCGTCCACCCCGGCGACACGATCGGCTATGCCTCGACCCTGACGGGCAAGCGCGCCGGCGCCAAGGCGGGCTGGGGCCTCGTCTTCCACCACAATACCGGCACCAACCAGCATGGCGACGTCGTATTCGAATTCGACGGCTCGGTGTTCTGGGAATGCCGCGGCGCCGTGCCGGCCTAGTGGTCCGACCCAGACGGATGATTCATCCGTCTGGACCAGTCGGCCCACCAGCTTAGAATCGGTGCACTAGGCGTCGGCGTCCCGCACCATCGTGCAATGAAGGATCCCGTCCTCGTCGTATTCGGGCGAGGTGCGCACGAAGCCCAAGCCGGCGTAGAAGGCCTCGAGCCGCGCCTGTGCGCCGACCTCGATCGGCACGGCGCCGAAACGCCGCCGCGCTTCGGCGATGCCCTCCGCCATCAGGGCGCGGCCGAGGCCGAGCCCTCGCGCCCAGGCTGCCGTCGCGACCCGGCCGATGCTCGCGGGAGCACCGGCGGCCGGCGGGAACAGCCGCAGCGTGCCGGCGAGACCGTCGGAGCCCGGTATCCGGGCCAGCAGGTGGAGCGCCTCGGGGTCGCGGCCGTCGATCTCGGCGAAGACGCAAGCCTGCTCGACCACGAAGACGTCGGCGCGCAGCCGCAGCAGGTCGTGGAGGTCGCGCGGCAACAGCGCGTCGAAGGCGCGCCAGGCGAGTTGCGGCGGCTCGGGCCGCAGCGCCGGCGGGCTCAATGGCCGGCGAATTCCATCAGGGTGCGAACCGGCACGCCGAGTTCGCGGATCTTCTGCGCCCCGCCGAGGTCCGGGAGGTCGATCACGAAGCAGGCGGCCTCCACCTCGACGTCTAAGCGTTTCAGCAGCGCCACCGCGGCGGTCGCGGTGCCGCCCGTGGCGATGAGGTCGTCGACCAGGATGACGCGCTCCCCCGGCGTCACGGCGTCCTCGTGCATCTCCATCTCGTCGAGGCCGTATTCGAGCGAATAGGCGATCGACACGGTGGCGTGGGGCAGCTTGCCTTTCTTGCGGATCGGCACGAAGCCGGCGGAGAGCTGGTGCGCCACGGCACCGCCCAGGATGAAGCCGCGCGCCTCGATACCCGCCACCTTGTCGATCTTGGTGCCGGCCCAGGGCTGGACCAGCTCATCGATGGCGCGCCGGAACGCCCGCGCGTCGCCGAGCAGCGTGGTGATGTCGCGGAACATGATCCCGGGCTTCGGATAGTCCGGGATGGAGCGGATGGACTCTCGGAGATCGCTGGACATCGGGGCCTCGGCGGGGTTCGGCCGCAGGCTTTACAGAGTGAAGGGGGCGGCGTCCACGTGAGCGGGTTTGAAGCTGGCGGACTGGGCGAGCGCCTGAGTGCCGGCACGCCTCCGTCCACTCCTTCACCCCAGCACCCGCCCGGCGATCCTCTGCAGCCTCTCGACCAGCGCCGGGTCCCGCGCACCCGGTGCCGTCATGATGGCATTGTCGAGCGCCCGGTCGGACCCCGCCGGGCAAGGCTCGTGCTCCTCGGGGTGGTCGCCGATCAGGCGGGACAGCAGCGCCGCCGCCTTGCCGGCATTGTCCCGCACCACCTTGATCACGGAGGCGACGTCGACGTCGTCGTGCTCGGGGTGCCAGCAGTCGAAGTCCGTCACCATGGCGATGGTCGCATAGGCTATCTCGGCCTCGCGGGCGAGCTTGGCCTCGGGCATCGCCGTCATGCCGATCACGTCGTAGCCGAGGCCCTTATAGGTCAGCGATTCCGCGCGGGACGAGAACTGCGGCCCCTCCATGCAGACGTAGGTGCCGCCCTTGACGAAGGCGATGTCCTCGGCCCGTGCCGCATCGGCAATCCGGCCGACGAGAAGCGGCGCCACCGGATGAGCCATGGACACATGGGCCACGCAGCCGTTGCCGAAGAAGGAACTTTCGCGCCCCTGCGTGCGATCGACGAACTGGTCCACCAGCACGAAGAGGCCGGGGTAGAACTCGGCCCGGAACGATCCGCAGGCCGACACCGACACGAGGTCGGTCACGCCCGCGGCCTTCAAGGCCGCGATATTGGCCCGGTAGTTGATCCCCGAGGGCGACAGCCGGTGCCCGCGCCCGTGCCGCGGCAGGAACACCGCGTCGCGCCCGCCGATGCGGCCGAACCGCAGAGCATCCGAGGGCTCGCCCCAGGAGGTGGAAACCTTCTCCTCCCGCACGTCCTCGAGGCCGGGCAGGTCGTAGACGCCCGACCCGCCGATGATGCCGATCACTGCAGAAGCCATGAGAAAAATCCCGATCCCCGCGCTCGCCGATCGACGTAGCTTCGCGGGCGCGGGCAGAAAGCACAAGCGCGGCACGGTGGGCAGGCCGGCCTGCCCAATCTCGTTGACGGACCCCAATGGTTGCATATCTGATAATATCACAACTTTTCGGAGATGCCCCCCTGCCGCTGCCTGGTTCGAACTGCGTCGTCGACATCTCCCATTATTCGAAGGTTTCGAGCGTCGCTCAAGTCAAGTCGGACGGTATCGCGGCCGTCATCTGCAAGGCGACCGAAGGGGCGCAGAGCGTCGACAAGACCTATGCTCCGAACAGGAAGGCGTTCAAGCCTGCCGGGTTCAAGTGGGGATCCTATCATTTCTCCAGTGGAGATCCGGCCATCCTGCAGGCCGAGAACTACCTGAGTCATGCCGATCCGCAGAACGATGAACTGATCTGCCTCGACTACGAGCCCAGCTTCCGGGGTCCGAACATGACCTTCGACCAGATGATGGAATTCATCACCATCCTGCACCGCGAGACGGATCGTTATCCCATGATCTACGGCGGATCCTTGTTGCGCGAGACGCTGGCCAAGCAGTCCGATCCTATCCTGGCGCAGTGTCCGCTCTGGTACGCCTATTATCCGACGAGGAGCGACCATCCGATCGGCGTGCCGAAACCTTGGACGGATTGGACCCTCTGGCAATGCACGGACGGCAATCACGGCCCTAGCCCACAGACCGTCAAGGGCATCGGCAATTGCGACCGGGACACCTACAACGGAACGGCCGCCGACATGCTGGCAAACTGGCGTTCACCTGATATTGGCGCGGGTTTAAGATTTTAGTGACATTATGAATTGGATGATCTTGCCATGTTCAGCAGCGTTATTCTCGACGTCGCCATCGGTCTGATCTTCTGTTTTCTGACCGTCAGCTTGGTGGCGAGCGCCGTTCTGGAAGCGCTGAGCTCGGTGATGACCTGGCGCTCCAAGGATCTTCGCCAGGGCATCCAGCAGATGGTCAACGATCCGGGTTTCACGGGTCTTGCCCTCGATTTGTACCAGCACGCCGCCATCAATCCCCGAGGATCGTTGACCGGTGCCGCCCTCGCGCAGAACAAAAATGCCGTCGATCTCGCCCGGCCTCCCGCCTACATCGCGTCCGCGCAGTTCGCGGCGGCACTGATGGACATCCTGGGCCTCTCGACGGCCGCGCAGCCCACCGCTGCCCTGCAGGCGAGCGTCGACGCGAAACTGCAGGTTGCCAATCCCCAGATTCACGCCCTCGTCAGCGGTATCGTCCAGCGCGCCGACGGTGATCTGACGATCATGAAGACGGAACTCGCGGCGTGGTTCGACAACGCCATGGACCGCTTGAGCGGCGCCTACAAGCGCAAAACCCAGTTGGTGTCGTTTCTCGTGGCCCTGATCCTGTCCGCGACGCTGAACATCGACAGCATCCGGGTGGCTCATGAACTCTGGAACCACCCGGCCCTCGCCGAGGGTCTGAAGCTTCCGCCCGAGGTCGCCCCGCCGGCTCCCAATGGCGGCAGCGCGGCACCCGTCACCAAGGCTGGGGCAAATGCGCAGGCGGGCGAGCGCATGATCAAAGTCCTCGACCAGCACCTGCCGGTCGGATGGCAGACGGACACCTCGCTTCCCGACACCTCGCCTGCCCACGACGCTTGGTACTGGTTCGCCATGGTCTTCGGCTGGTTCATCACCGCCGTCGCGACCCTGTTCGGCGCGCCGTTCTGGTTCGACACGCTTCAGTCCATCGTGCGCCTGAAGGGCGCGGGGCCGAGCCCGGCCGAGAAGGTGGAGGGGCGGGCGGCCTCGGCCTGATCCCGAAGCTCTGCTCCGACCGCCCCGCTCCCGCAGCGCCGACCTCCGCTTCGGTGCCCGACGGTCTCCCGCTCCCGCGTCGAGCCGGACCCGATCGCGCCCGACACATAGGCACACGCGGCCCATCCCGTCGCAGCCGCCCGCGCGGCTGCGACTCGTCCGCTAAAAATCCGCCTCCGACCGGCGCCGCGAACTTGCGCAGCGGGACCTCCAACACAATCTGAAAATGGCAATCGGAGACCGGGCGGAGGCGGGTCAGCCGGGGACGCCGTGCTGCCGGGACCCGTTCCGGATCGACGGCGTCCGGGGCTGCGTGGGGGTGATCCCCGCTCCATCATCCGCCCATGGACCGGGTCGCTGCGGGATCCGGCGGTCTTGCGTAGGAAAGGATTCGGTTCAATGGCAAAAGTTATCGGCATCGACCTCGGCACCACCAACTCCTGCGTCGCCGTAATGGAAGGTTCGACGCCCAAGGTCATCGAGAACGCCGAAGGCGCGCGTACCACGCCCTCCATCGTGGCCTTCACGGAGGACGGCGAGCGCCTCGTGGGCCAGCCCGCGAAGCGCCAGGGCGTCACCAATCCGGAGCGGACGTTCTTCGCCATCAAGCGGCTGATCGGCCGCCCGTTCGAAGATCCCATGACCAAGAAGGACATGGGCCTCGTTCCCTACAAGATCACCCGGGCCGCCAACGGCGACGCCTGGGTGCAGTCGGGCGACAAGCAATATTCCCCGTCGCAGATCTCCGCGTTCATCCTGCAGAAGATGAAGGAGACGGCGGAAGCCAATCTTGGCGCCACGGTGACCCAGGCCGTCATCACGGTCCCGGCCTATTTCAACGACGCCCAGCGCCAGGCCACCAAGGATGCCGGAAAGATCGCCGGCCTCGAAGTGCTGCGCATCATCAACGAGCCGACCGCGGCGGCGCTCGCCTACGGCCTCGACAAGCGCGGCTCGGGCACGATCGCGGTCTATGACCTCGGCGGCGGCACCTTCGACGTCTCGGTCCTGGAGATCGGCGACGGCGTGTTCGAGGTGAAGTCCACCAACGGCGACACCTTCCTGGGCGGCGAAGACTTCGACATGCGTCTCGTCGAATATCTGGCCGACGAGTTCCGCAAGGAGAACACGGTCGACCTCCGCAAGGACAAGCTGGCGCTCCAGCGTCTCAAGGAAGCCGCCGAGAAGGCCAAGATCGAGCTGTCCTCGGCCACCCAGACCGAGATCAACCTGCCCTATATCACGGCCGACGCGTCCGGTCCGAAGCATCTGACCCTGAAGCTGACGCGCGCCAAGCTCGAAGCTCTGGTGGACGACTTCATCCAGCGCACGGTCGAGCCCTGCCGCAAGGCCCTCAAGGATGCCGGGCTGTCGGCTGGCGAGATCGACGAAGTGGTCCTGGTCGGCGGCATGACCCGCATGCCCAAGGTCCAGGAGATCGTGAAGCAGTTCTTCGGCAAGGAGCCCCACAAGGGCGTCAACCCGGACGAGGTCGTGGCCATCGGTGCCGCCGTGCAGGCGGGCGTGCTCCAGGGCGACGTCAAGGACGTGCTGCTGCTCGACGTGACTCCGCTCTCGCTCGGCATCGAGACGCTGGGCGGCGTGTTCACGCGCCTCATCGAGCGCAACACTACGATCCCGACGAAGAAGAGCCAGGTCTTCTCGACCGCCGAGGACAACCAGACCGCCGTGACGATCCGGGTCTTCCAGGGCGAGCGCGAGATGGCGGCCGACAACAAGATCCTGGGCCAGTTCGACCTCGTAGGGCTGCCGTCGGCGCCGCGCGGCGTGCCGCAGATCGAGGTCACGTTCGACATCGACGCCAACGGCATCGTCAACGTCACGGCCAAGGACAAGGCGACCAACAAGGAGCAGCAGATCCGCATCCAGGCCTCGGGGGGCCTGAGCGACGGCGACATCGACAAGATGGTCAAGGACGCCGAACTGCACGCCGCCGACGACAAGAAGCGGCGCGAGTTGATCGACGCCAGGAACCAGGGCGAGGCCATGATCCACTCGACCGAGAAGTCGTTGAAGGACTATGGCGACAAGGTCTCGGCGGCCGATCGTTCGACCGTCGAGGGCGCCATCGCGGCGCTTCGTCCGATCCTCGAAGGCGAGGACGTCGAGACCATCAAAGCCCGCACCAACGACCTGATGCAGGCCTCGATGAAGCTTGGGGAGGCCATGTACAAGGCCGGCGCCGCCGGGGCCGAGGGTGGGGCCGAACCGCATGCCCCGGGCGGCCAGGACGACGTCATCGATGCCGACTTCAAGGAAGTCGGCGAGGACGACAAGAAGCGACGCGCCTGACGCCGAGGACCGTGGGGCCTTCGGCCCCGTCGACCTGCTGCAGGCAGCGGATATCGACCGGCCCGGATCGCTCCGGGCCGGTTCCTTATCGGGCGCCGGTCTGGACGAAGCCCTGGCCGTGATGGGTTGCGGGACGGCTTGGCGCCTGTTGCTCGTCGGTCCGGCCCGTGCGACCAGAGAACGTTGATGCGGGATCGCGGCGAACGCTTTCCGCGATGATCTTGATGCAGGCACCGCCATGCTCCGGGGTCCGATCCGGTCTCGGCGCGGCGATGCCGACCCAACACGGATCCGGACCAGCCATCGATGGCCAAACGCGATTTCTACGAGCTTCTGGGCGTCGTCAAGACGGCGACGGAGTCGGAGCTGAAGTCGGCCTTCCGCAAGGCGGCCCTGCAGTGCCATCCCGATCGCCACCCGGGCGACAAGAACGCCGAAGCCAAGTTCAAGGAGATCAACGAGGCCTATCAGTGCCTCTCTGACGGCCAGAAACGCGCCGCCTACGACCGCTTCGGTCATGCGGCCTTCGAGGGCGGCAATGGCGCCGGCATGGGCGATGGCTTCTCCTCCTCTATGGCGGATATCTTCGACGATCTTTTCGGCGATATGATGGGCCGGTCGCGCGGGCGATCGGGAGGGCGGGAACGCGGCTCGGACCTCCGCTACAATCTGGAGATCACGCTCGAGGAGGCCTACAAGGGCAAGACCGCGACCGTGAAGATGCCGATCTCGGTTGCCTGCGACCATTGCACGGGGTCCGGCGCCAAGCCGGGCTCGAAGCCTCGGACCTGCACGACCTGCGCGGGCCAGGGGCGCGTTCGAGCCCAGCAGGGCTTTTTCGCCATCGAGCGGACCTGTCCGGCCTGCGGCGGGCGCGGCGAGGTCATCGACAATCCCTGCCCGGCCTGCGCCGGCACCGGACGGGTGACGCGCGAACGGGCCTTGTCGGTCAACGTGCCGGCCGGGGTCGAGGACGGCACGCGTATCCGACTCGCCGGCGAGGGGGAAGCGGGCCTGCGCGGCGGCCCGGCCGGGGACCTCTATATATTCCTGGCCGTGAAGCCGCACCCGTTCTTCCAGCGCGACGGGGCCGATCTCTATTGCCGCGTGCCGATCTCCTTCATTCAGGCGGCGCTCGGCGGCGACTTCAACGTCCCGACGCTCGATGGCAGCGACGCCAAGGTGAAGATCCCCGACGGCACGCAATCGGGCAAGCAGTTCCGCATCAAGGCGAAGGGCATGCCGGTACTGCGCTCGCGCGACATCGGCGACCTCTATATCCAGGCCGTCGTCGAAACGCCGCAGAACCTGACCAAGCGGCAGCGCGAACTGCTGATGGAGTTCGAGTCGATCTCGTCGCAGAAGACCCATCCCGAGGCGGCCGGCTTCTTTACCAAGATGCGCGAGTTTTTCGACAACCTGAGCCCGTGAGCGATGGGCCATGTGCCGGCGAGCGCGGGTCGACGCTTGATTATAACGTTTCGATGACCGACAACGGCACCGTCCGCCCGGAACCGGAGTCGGAGAAGCAGCTCGTCACAGGGGCGGATCATGCCAGAGGGCACCATTGCGCGCTGAGCATCGAAGCACTCCGTTGGCCCACCCGAGACCGCCGCTGGACGAGCGCTTGGCCGACGAGGCCCGTTTCATCAAGACCTGGCTCGAGAACCCGGCCGGCACCGGCGCGGTCTCGCCCTCGGGACGCTCGCTGGCTCGGGCCATGGCGCGATACGTCGATCCCGACCGGCCCGGGCCGGTGATCGAACTCGGGCCCGGCACCGGTCCGGTGACCGAGGCCCTGATCAGCCGCGGCATCGCCCCGGAACGTCTGGTCCTGGTCGAGTTCGAGCCGCAGTTCTGCAAGCTCCTGGCACGGCGCTACCCCCAGGCGACCGTGATTCAGGGCGACGCCTACAGGTTGGCCGAGACCCTGCGCGGCGTACTCGATGAGCCGGCCGCCACGATCGTATCAAGCCTGCCGTTGCGCAATCAGCCTGAGCGGCATCGGCTCATGCTCCTGGAGCAGGCTTTCGCGGTGTTGCAGCCGGGCAGCAGTTTCGTCCAGTTCACCTATGGCATCGCCTCGCCGATCCCGCTCCGTCCCGGGCACAAGCCCTGCTTCGAGGCCAGGGTCTCGCCGCCCGTGTGGCTGAACCTGCCTCCGGCCCGCGTCTGGATCTACCGGGCCGCCGAGACGCCGGCCCTCATCCGCAGCCGGGACGGCGCCCGGACTTATCTCAAGCTGAAGTCCGGCCCGGAACTGCTCGGCGAAGAGCTCCGCGAACAGGGCGACAAGCTGAAGCTCGGGATTCGCCTGAAAGCCGAGAAAGCCCGGGCGGAGTTCAAGCTCCACGCCGATCGCATGATGGATGGCCTCAACCCCAAACGGCGGCGGACGCGGCGGACGGATGCCCTGAAGCCGAGCGACCCCGGGGGTGCCCGCGGCCGCCCGCGCGGGCGGCACTGACGCCATGACGCCTGTTCCTTACCGGTCCCATCGGATGTAAGCACGGGAGCGTTCCACTTCCGCCCGGGCCAGCGCCCGGCCTTCGCGCGAGACCCTAGAATGGCCGGCCACAGCCAGTTCAAGAACATCATGCACAAGAAGGGCAAGCAGGACGCGGTCCGCTCCAAGCTCTTCTCGAAGCTCGCGCGCGAGATCACGGTGTCGGCCAAGATGGGCTTGCCGGACCCCGCCATGAACGCGCGCCTGCGCGCCGCGGTGCTGGCGGCCCGGGCCGAGAACATGCCCAAGGACAACATCGAGCGCGCCATCAAGAAGGCGTCGGCTGCGGATGCGGAGAACTACGACGAAGTGCGTTACGAGGGCTACGCACCGGGCGGCGTCGCCATCATCGTCGAGGCCCTGACCGACAACCGCAACCGCACGGCCGGCGAAGTCCGCTCCTATTTCACCAAATCCGGCGGCGCCCTGGCCGAGACGGGCGCCGTGTCGTTCATGTTCGACCACGTGGGCCGTATCGAATACGGCGCCAAGGCGGGCAGCGAGGACGCCGTGATGGAAGCGGCACTCGATGCCGGAGCCGACGACGTGGTGGCGGGTGAGGACGGCTTCGAAGTCCTGACCTCGCTCGAAGGGCTGCGCGACGTGTCGAAGGCGCTCGAGGCCAAGCTGGGGGAGCCGCGGCGGGCCAGTCTCGTGTGGCGTCCGCAGACCTCGATCGCGGTCGACGACGAGGCGGGCGAGAAGATCCTGAAGCTCGTGGGCGCGCTCGAGGATAACGACGACGTCCAGAACGTCTACGCCAATTTCGAGATCTCCGACGCGCTCTTGGCCAAGCTGAACGCGTAGCATCATGCGGGGTCGTCCTTCCCCGGTTCAGGGATGACACCCCGCCCGCTTTGGCCGGATCGAGACCACCATGAACCGCGCCGTCAGGATCCTCGGGATCGACCCCGGCCTCCGCCACACCGGCTGGGGCGTGATCCTGGCCGAGGGATCGCGCCTGTCCTACGTGAACTCCGGCGCCATCCACACCGAGGCCGACACCCCGCTGAGCGAGCGGCTGCGGGTGCTGCACGTCGGCCTGTCGCAGGTGATCGAGGCCGAATGGCCCGACGAAGCGGCGGTCGAGGAAACTTTCGTCAACCGCGATCCCGCCGGCGCCTTGAAGCTCGGACAGGCCAGGGGGATCGCGCTCGTGGTGCCGGCCCTGGCCGGCCTGCCGGTCGCCGAATATGCCAACAACATCGTCAAGAAGAGCGTCACCGGCACCGGCCACGCCGAGAAGCACCAGATCGCCGCCATGCTGAAAATCCTGCTGCCCAGGAGTGCCGCCGCCACCCCCGACGCCGCGGACGCCCTGGCGGTCGCCATCACCCATGCCAATTACCGACGCCCGCCGAGCGTCCAGGCCGCGATCATCCGCGCCGTGGCCGGCAAGGCATCCTGACGTGATCGGCAAGTTGACCGGCGTCGTCGACAGTTCCGGGCTCGACGCCATGATCCTCGATGTCGGGGGCGTCGGCTACCTCGTACATTGCTCGCCCCGGACCCTGGCGGCCCTGCCGCGGGCGGGCGAGCCGTTCACGCTGATGATCGACACCCACGTGCGCGAGGACATGATCCGGCTCTATGGCTTCGCCACCGAGGCCGAACGTGAATGGTTCCGCCTCATGCAGGGCGTGCAGGGCGTCGGGGCCAAGGTGGCGCTGGCGATCCTCGGCGTGCTGTCGACCTCGGCGCTGGCGCTGGCCGTGGCGGGCGGCGACAAGGCCGCGGTCGCCCGGGCGCCCGGCGTCGGGCCCAAGCTCGCGGCCCGCATCGTGGCCGAACTCAAGGACAAGGGACCGGGCGGGGTGGGCGACGCCATCATCATCCCGGGCCAGGACGCCGGGGCGCCGCTGCCCCGCAACGTCGAGGACGCCGTCTCGGCCCTGGTCAACCTCGGCTACGGCCGGCCACAGGCGGCATCGGCGATCGCGGCCGCGGTGGCGGCGCTCGGCGCCGAGGCCCAGGCCGCGGCCCTCATCCGCAACGGGCTGAGGACGCTGTCGATGTGACGCGGCGCAGAACGCGGCGCGTCACATCCAGGCTCGTCAAACCGACACCTGAGCCCCGAGTTCGACGACCCGGTCGGACGGGATCGAGAAGAAGTCCGTCGCGGTCGCGGCCTGCTTCGACAGGGCGATGAACAGGTGGTCCTGCCATTTGGGCATGAAGGATTTTTCCGAGACCTTCAGGGTCCGGCGTCCCAGGAAGAACGACGTCGTCATGATGTCGCACTTCAGGCCCGCCTTGCGCAGGGTCGCCAGGGCGGCCGGCATGCGGGGGATCTCCATGTAGCCGTAACTGAGCGTGATCGCCGTGAAGCTGTCCGACAGGGGTTCCATCCTGACGCGCCTGGCCGGGGCCACGCGGGGCGCGTCGGTGGTCTTGACCGACATGATCACGACGCGCTCGTGCAGCACCTTGTTGTGCTTCAGGTTATGCATCAGCGACGAGGGCGCCACCTCGGGATCGCTGGTCAGGAAGATGGCAGTGCCGGGCACCCGGACCGGCTTGCTCTTCTGCAGCATGGCGATCAGGCCACGGGTCGAGATCGAATCCCGGTGGGTCTTGGCGGCCAGGAGCCCCGTTCCGCGCACCCAGGTCCACATCAGCAGCATCGAGCCCGACGCCAGGAGCAGCGGCACCCACCCGCCCTCCAGAACCTTGGCGAGATTGGCGAGAAGGAACGCCACGTCGATCAGCAGGAAGAAGCCGATGAACGGAACCGCCCAGACGAGCGGCCACTTCCACATCCTGCGGACCACGAAGAAGGCCAGCGAGGTCGTCACCACCATCGTGCCGGTGACCGCGATACCATAGGCATTGGCGAGCGCATCCGACGATTTGAACAGGAACACCAGGAGCAGCACGCCCACCAGCATCAGGCGGTTGGCGCGCGGCACGAAGATCTGGCCCTCGGTGGTCTCCGAGGTGTGAAGGATCTCCATGCGGGGCAGCAGGCCCATCTGGATGGCTTGGCGAATGAGCGAAAACGCCCCGGTGATGACGGCCTGGCTGGCGATCACGGTGGCGACCGTCGACAGGACCACGAAGGGGATCAGCGCCCAGTTGGGCACCATCAGGTAGAACGGATCCTTCACGGCGGAGGGATCGTGGATGACCAGGGCTCCTTGGCCGAGGTAGTTGAGCAGCAGGGCAGGCAGCACGAAGAAGATCCAGGCGGCCTGGATCGGTTTGCGGCCGAAATGCCCCATATCGGCGTAGAGCGCCTCGGCGCCGGTGACGGCCAGGAAGACGAGGCCCAGCGTGACGAAGCCCGTAGTGCCGTGGCCGAACAGGAAACGGAGTCCGTTCCAGGGGTTGAAAGCCGTGAGCACGACGGGCGCGTCCGCGATGTGGACGATTCCCAGCGTCCCGATGATCGCGAAGAACACCACCATGATCGGGCCGAAGAAGGTCGCCACCCTGGCGGTGCCCGAGCGCTGCACTGTGAAAAGCCCGATCAGGATCACCACCACGATCGGCAGGACATAGGGGACGAGGCTCGCTTCCGCGACGCCGAGACCCTCCACGGCCGACAGCACCGAGATGGCCGGCGTGATGATGGCATCGCCCGAGAACAGGGCCGCGCCCAGCACACCGAGGATGAACACGGCCCCGCCGCGGCGCCCCAAAGCATGTTGAGCGAGCGCCATCAGCGACAGCGTGCCACCCTCGCCCTTATTGTCGGCGCGCAGCAGAAAAAGAACGTATTTCGCCGTCACGGTGATCAGCAGCGCATAGATCAGCAGGGAGATGATGCCGATCACCTCGTGTTGCGGGACCGTTTCGGCGCCGCCCCGCTGCAGCGCGGTTTTCAGGGCATAGAGTGGGCTCGTGCCGATATCGCCGTAGACCACGCCGATCGAGCCCAGAGTCAGCTTGGAAAAGCTATCCTTGACGTGATGCTCGGCCGGGGATGCCGCGGCGCCATCGACTTTCGGGGCGGCAAAATCGGTCACGCCGACGGTTTCCTGCGACATCATAGGCCTTCGACGGCAGACCCGTCACCCGCTGCGGCGGGTGCGCCGAGCGCACTCCAGATAGCTCTTATGAGCCGCCGGGAGAAGGGGGCCAGGATGCCGCACGGACTCGCATGCTGCCGATTTGCTGCCCGGCCTCCGGCTCCGTTCGAGCTGCACAGGTCGCGCCGCGCATGATCCCCCTTCCGATCGACGACGTGCTGCCGGCCGTGGCCGACGCGCTGGCTGTGGGCAGGGCCGCGGTGCTGGTCGCGCCCCCAGGCGCCGGCAAGACCACGCGGGTGCCGCTGGCGCTGCTCGACGCCCCTTGGGCTGAAGGTCGCCGCATGGTGCTGCTCGAACCTCGCCGCCTCGCGGCCCGGGCGGCCGCCGAGCGCATGGCCGCGACCCTGGACGGCGGCAGGGGCGGCGAGCCTCTGGGCGGCACGGTCGGCGTGCGGGCGCGGTTCGACACGGCAGTGTCGGGCCGCACCCGCATCGAGGTGGTGACCGAGGGCGTGTTCACCCGCATGGTGCTGGACGACCCCGAACTCGCGGGCGTCGCGGCCGTGATCTTCGACGAATATCACGAGCGCTCCCTCGACGCCGACCTCGGCCTCGCGCTCGCGCTCGACGTCGCGGGCGCTCTTCGGCCGGACTTGCGGCTGCTCGTCATGTCGGCGACGCTCGACGGCGCTCGGGTGGCCCGGCTTCTCGACGGCGCCCCGGTCATCGCATCCGAGGGCCGGGCTTTCCCGGTCGAGACCCGCTGGCTCGGTCGCGATCCAGACCGGCGCATCGAAGATGCCGTGGCCGACGCCGTCGTGATGGCGCTGCGGGCCGAGGGCGGCTCGATCCTGGCGTTCCTGCCCGGCCAGGGCGAGATCCTGCGGACGGCCGCCATCCTGGCAGACCGCCTCAGACCGGGCGAGGCCGAGGTGGCGCCGCTCTACGGCGCGCTCGACCGCGCCGCACAGGAGCGCGCCGTGCGGCCCTCGCGGGCCGGTACGCGCAGGATCGTGCTGGCCACCTCCATCGCCGAATCCTCGCTCACCATCGAGGGAATCCGGGTGGTGGTCGATTCAGGGCTCGCGCGCGTGCCCCGCTACGAACCCGACATGGGCCTCACGCGGCTCGAGACCACGCGCGTGTCGCGCGCCTCGGCCGACCAGCGCCGAGGCCGCGCCGGCCGCACGGAACCGGGCGCCTGCTACCGGTTGTGGGCCGAGGCCGCCGAGGGCGGCATGCCGGCCTTCGCCCGACCCGAGATCCTCGACGCCGACCTGTCTGGGATGATGCTCGACCTCGCCACCTGGGGCGTGCGCGATCCCGCGGCCTTGCGCTGGCTCGATCCGCCACCCGGCCCGGCCGTCGCCGAAGCGCGCAAGCTGCTGCAATCGATCGGAGTCCTCGATCCGAACGGCGCGGTCACGCCCGAGGGTCGCGCCATCGCCCGGCTGGCAGCGCCGCCGCGGATCGCCCGCATGGTGGTCGAGGCGGCACGACGGGGAGCCGCGCAACACGGTGGCGAGGTAGCGACCCTGCTGGTCGAGCGCGGCCTCGGGGGCACCGGCACGGACATCGCCGAACGATTGCACCGTTGGCGCCGCGACCGCACGCCCCGCGCCGAGGCCGCGCGCGGGCTCGCCCACACCTTCGCCCGCCAGGGGCGCGTCGCCGCCGATCATGTGCCCGCCGCCTCGGCCGATGCGGAACTCGACGCAGGACCGCTTCTGGCTCTGGCGTTCCCGGAGCGGATCGCCAAAGCCCGGGGCAAGCCCGGCGAGTTCCTCCTCGCCAACGGGCGCGCGGCCTCGGTCGACCCCCACGAGGCCTTGGCCCATGCGCCGTATCTCGCGGTGGGCGAGATCACCGGCCGGGCCGCGAGCACCCGGGTCGTGCTGGCGGCCGCACTCACCCGGGCCGATGTCGATGCCGTCGCGGGTACCGACATCCGCACGGCCGACGAACTCGTCTTCGATCCTGCCCGCGCCTCCCTCTCGGCGCGGCGCACCACCCGGCTCGGCGCCATCCGGCTCGGCGAGAGCAATCTCCCGATCCCGGTCGACGATGCCGCCGCCCTTGTGCTGGCCGAAGGATTGGGCCGGCTCGGCTTGACGCGGCTGCCCTGGACGAAAGCGCTGCTGCAGTGGCGCGATCGGATCGCCTTCCTGCGGGCCGCAGAAGGCGAGCCCTGGCCCGACCTCGGCGATGAGGCCCTGCGCCGCGGCATCGCCGACTGGCTCGGGCCCTACCTGCTCGGCAAGACCGGGTTGAAGGATCTGACGTCCGACGACCTCGTCCAGGCGCTCGAAGCAAGGCTCGACCGCGCGCTGACGCGTCGGCTCGACACCGAAGCGCCGACCCATTTCGCGGCGCCGACGGGCTCGCAGGTCGCGGTCGACTACGCGGCCGAGGGCGGGCCCGCCATTGCGGTGCGGGTCCAGGAACTCTTCGGCCTCGCCCGCCACCCGGCGCTCGCGGGAGGCCGCGTGCCCTTGACGCTGCAACTGCTGTCCCCGGGCCATCGGCCGATCCAGATCACGCGCGACCTGCCGGGCTTCTGGCGCGGATCCTGGGCGGCGGTGCGGGCCGAGATGCGTGGCCGCTACCCCCGCCACCCCTGGCCCGACGATCCGGCCGGCGCGGCCCCGACGTCGCGCGCCAAGCCGCGGGGAACCTGAGGCGGGACGCGTCAGACGTCCGCGAGGGCAGAAGTCGTGCTCCGAACCGCCCACCACGGCCGATCATGCGAACGGCCCAGGCGCGAGACCGTGCACGCTGCCGACCAGGAACCATGGCGTGAAGCTGGCGCCTTTTGGCAGACAATGAGCGGCGCCGAGCCATGGGCGGATCGACGATCCCCCGGATCGCGCCCCCAGAGGGGTCGAACAGGCTTTCAGTGCTGGAGCTTCGTCATCTCGTCCTTGAGCTGCAGCTTTTTGCGCTTCAGCTCGGTCAACTTGACGGGATCGGTCGCGGGACGTGCCTTTTCCGTCTCGATCTGCTTGTCGATCACCTGATGGCGACGGGTCAATTCAGCGATATGGCCGTTCAAGGACATCCCGAACTCCTTGTTCCGTCGCGGAAAACGAATCCCCGACGACGACAGGATGACACGCCTGCGGTGCTTCACAAAGGCCCGCCGCGCCGACACCAGGATCACATCTGCGCGAGCGGCTTCGGGGCGGCCCTCGGACGACCGCCAGGCTCGCTCCACGGGACGTAATACCAATCTGCGTTGATCACGACGGGTGAGCCCAATCGCGCATACCGATGGATGTGATGGTTTTGGGCGCTGCGACGAGCCTGTTCCAGGCGTCGCAGCACTGGGTGAGGATGGCGTTGTAGCTGTCGAAGATGAGGTTCGAGAGCCAGTTGTCGCGCATGTACTGCCAGATGTCTTCTGTCGGGTTGAGCTGCAGGCGGAGGGAGCGCGGTGGCAGGGGCATGAGCGAGATGTTGGCGGGAAGTGTGAGCTTGGCTGTCGTGTGCCAGCCGGCCTTGTCGAGGATCAGGATGGCGTGAGCGCCGGGTGCCACAGTCTGACTGATCTCAAGCAGGTGAGCGTTCATGGCGGCAGTTGTGCAGCGCGGCAGAACGAGGCCGGCCGCCTTGCCGGCTTTCGGGCAGATGGCGCCGAACAGATAGGCCGAGGCGGTGCGCTGATCGTGAGGTGCCGAGGGTCGCGTGCCGCGTTTGGTCCACCGTCGCGTGATGCCGTTCTTCTGGCCGATGCGCGCCTCGTCTTGAAACCATACCTCGATCACGGTCGCGCTGGGGAGCTTGGCTTTGACGGCCTCCACTGCGGCGGGGAAATTTTTTTAACATCCGCGATTGCGTGCTCATCGCCGCGCCCCTCTCGTGGTCGATACGGCAGCACCGGCCTGATCGCTCTCTCTACAAGCCCGCGTAGGCATCGACGGTGGTCCTCACCATATTGTCGATACCAAAGTTATGCCGGACGTGCGCCGGAGCTCGAGTGCGAATGTGCCGGCGAGCGCCGTCATCCCCGAGCACCCGCGCCAGCCTGTCCGCCAGAGAGTCGGCGTCGGCCTCGACCGAGAAGCCTGTCTCGTCCTCGATGAAGGTTTCAGCCATGCCGCCGACGCCCGTGCACACGATGGGAACGCCCACCGCCCCTGCCTCCACCAAGACGTTCGGCAGCCCTTCGATGCGCGAGGTAAGCAGGAAAACGTCCATCGCCGCGATGGCGCCCCAGGCGTCGTGGGTGAGGCCGGGAAGCTTGACGGCATCCTCAAGCCCGGCCGCAGCGACACGCCTGCGGGTGTCCTCCAGCAGCACTCCCTGCCCGAAGAACACGAACTTGGTCCCGGGCCGCCGTGCCAGCAGGGCCCGAGCGGTTTCAACCATCAGCTCTGGGCGCTTCTCCTCCGAGAAGCGCAGGATGCTGCCCACGACCGTGTCGCCCTCGCCGAAGCCGAGCTCCCGCCGCAACGCACGGCCGCGGTCGAAGGGGATCTCCGCCGGGAAATCGAAGCCGTTGTGGATCACGCCGACGCGGTCGGCCGGCAGGTCGAGCCAGCGAGCGTAGTCGACGGCACCCGATCGGCTGTTGTTGAGCAGCAGGGCGTCCCGCCGACTGTCGAGAATGGCCCGGTAGGCAGGACGCATGTACGGTTGGAAGAAGCGGAAGCTTTCCGGCGAGAAGGACCGACCGCCGAGAACGATCTTCGGCACGCCCACCAATACGGCGGCCAGGCCCGCCAGCGTGCTGCAGTGGTCCATCCAGGTGTGGATCAGGCTCGGGCGAGCCGACCTGAGCATTAGCGCATAATGAAAGATGGCGTGGAACAGATCATCCACGCCGAGCACCTTGTAGCGCGACAGGCGGTCGCGCACCTCCCGGATTTTCGGCGTGTCCCAGTCTGCCGATTGTCGCGACACCTCGAAGGTGTAGATGCCGGCGGCCTCCAACGGGGAGCGGAAGAAGTCGTTGCCGGGGGGGTCGAGATGGTCGCAGGCAACGTAGACTTCGAGGTTGGAGACGCGCTTGAGCCCGAGCGTCGTGTAGGCGACCTGGCGCTCGGCGCCACCCGGCCCGAGGCTGCCCACCACCATCAGGGCCCTGTCGCGCACGAAGGCCTCGGCCGGCAGGCGCAGCCAGTCCCCCACCAAGCTCCGCATGTCGTGGAACAGGTCCTCGAAGTCGCTTGCGCCGATCTGTGGCCCGACCCGGGCGCGGTCGAGCGCCTTGAGGAGTTCCGCTTCCGCATCGATGACCTGGAGGACGTTGCCGAGGGAGCCCGCCAAAACGATGCGGCGCACGCCCGCGAGGCGCGCTTCGAGCAGCATGCGACCGCTCACGCTGTGCTGAGCGTCGGCCCCGAGCAGGATCACGGTGGGCGGGCCGGAGCGCTTGAGGCACCAGCTTCCGCCGCGCCGGTCTGTCCACCAGCCCGCCACGGCCGAGTCGCGGACGGCCATGTCGCCTCCACCGTCGGCGAGATAGGCGCCGATGAGCCCGCGCGCGACCATGTCGCGCAGTAGCTGTTCTGGTGCGTCGAAGGGGGCCGCGATCGTGACCGAGTGGGCGGCCGCGGCTTCGCGCACGGCGCGGCGGACGAGGGACTCGATATCGAGCATCAAAAAAGTCTCAGGCGGAGCGGGTGCGGTCGTCGGATGCGCGCTCCAGCCCCGTGGCGGCGCGGATCTCCGCGGCGGCTTCGAACGACGACAGGCTCATCTGAGCACCGAGGTCACGCTTGAGCTCGCGCAGGACGTGCGCGAAGTCATGGCCGTCGCGCATTGCCGCGACCTCGGCCGTCACCATGTCCAGCCGCGCATCGAGCATCGCCCTGAACTCGCTCAGCGCGCCGTCGAAACGTCCGCTCATCATCTCGGCCGCCTTCTCGGTCTCGGCGGCCTGCGTGGCGCACAAGGCGTCGATCCGCTCGGCGATTGATACGAACCGCTCCTCCATGGCGCGCGCCAGCCCGGCGAGCGACGCGCGACGCGCACGGCTGCGCTGCCACGGCGAGATGCGATTCAGGAGGGACATGAGGAGCGGTTTCCGGAGAGGCTGCGGTTCAGGCCCACGCAGCTTCGGGTGCTGCATAGCGTCTTATGATCTGGCTCGGCGTCGGCAATGCGAAGGGGTCGTCCGCGTCGATCCAGGTGCGGAACCACAGCTCCAGCATCAGGAGCGCCCAGATGCGGTAGGCATGGTTGTCGCCGGCGCAGTGCGCGTCGAGCATGGCTTTGACGGCCGACAGGTCGAACAGGCCGCGGGCGCCCGCCCGGGGGCTGAGCAGGACGTCGTAGGCGAAGACCCGCATATCGGTGCGCAGCCAAACATCGATCGGCACGCCGAAACCCATTTTGGGCCGGTATAGCAACTCGTGCGGGAGGTGCGGCTCCATCGCAGACTTGAACAGCGACTTGGTTTCCTTGCCCTCGAAGCGTTGCTCCTCCGGGATGCCGGCCGCCCATTCCATCAGCTTGTGGTCGAGCAGGGGCGAGCGGGCTTCCAGCGAATGTGCCATGCTGGCCACGTCGACCTTCACCAGCAGGTCGTCGGGCAGGTAGGTGTGAAGATCTGCCCAGGCGGCACCGATCGCCATGGTGCGGCCCTGGTCGAAATAAGGCTCCAGCGTGCTCATGGCCGACTGAGCCAAGTACTGCCTCATATCGCCGGCGTAGAGGCTGCGCTTGGATTCGTCGCTGAAGTAGGCGATCGACACCTCATAGGTCGGGTGGTGCGGGCGATAGAGCCGCTCGGCGGCGGCGCGGGCGCGGCGGACACCGCGCACGCGGTCGAGCCAACCGGGCGCGGTACGCACGGCCGACTGGACGCGGCGCGCCACCGCTCGCGGGATCGGCGACGTCTGGTCGAGCTGACGGCAGCGCAGGTAGCGCGAGTAGCCGAGGAAGCTCTCGTCGCCGCCGTCCCCGTTCAGCGCCACCGTCACCTGCTGGCGCGCGATCTTGGACACGTAGTAGGTCGGCACGGCCGAGGAGTCGGCGAACGGCTCGCCATAGTGATAGACGAGGTCCTCGATGACGCTGAGCCCGTCGGGACGGATCGTCAACTCTTCGTGGTCGGTCCCGTAGCGCTCCGCCACCATGCGGGCGTAGGGTCGCTCGTCGTAGGCCTGCTCCTCAAAGCCGATCGTGAAGGTCTTGACAGGCTTGGGCGAGGACTGGGCCATCATGGCGACGACGGCGGACGAGTCGACGCCCCCCGACAGGAAGGCCCCGATCGGCACGTCGGAGATCATGCGCAGGCGCGTGGCCTCGCGCAGTTGCGTGACCAGCTCCTCCCGGAGCTCCGGCAGCGGCCGCGACCGCGCGCTCGATGGGTGAGGTAACGACCAATAGCGCGTCTTGACCGGTGGCTTGCCGCGGCGGACCAAGAGATGATGGGCCGGGGGAAGTTTCTGCACGCCGACGAAGGCCGTCATCGGCGAAGGCACGTACTGGAACGTCAAATAGTGGTGGATAGCCTCGTAGTCGGGCTCGCGACGGAAGCCCGGGAAGCTGAGGATACCCTTGATCTCACTCGCGAAGATCAGGAACCCGTCGTGGATCGCGTAGTAGAGGGGCTTTTTCCCGATGCGGTCGCGCAGGAGCACGAGCCTGTCCTGCGCCGCATCATAGAGCGCGATGGCGAACATGCCGCGGAGCCGCTGGACGACGTCGATACCCCAGGCGTAGCCTTCGACCAGCACCTCCGTGTCGGAATGTGTTCGGAAGCGGTGCCCGAGCTTCTCCAGTTCGGCCCTCACCTCCTGGAAATTATAGATCTCACCGTTGAACACCACGGCGATCCTACCCGTGGCGTCAAACATCGGCTGGTTGGCGTCGCACGACACGTCGATGATCGACAGGCGGGCGTGGCCGAGACCCACGCCGTCGGCGACGTGGATCCCGCAGGCATCGGGTCCACGATAACGGAGGGTGGCGATCTGACGCTCGACGATCGCACGGGCGTTGACATTCCGCGTCCGCCGGGTGGTTTCAAAGAATCCCGCGATGCCGCACATGCCGATATCCTGTCTTCAGGCTGCAATGAAGGAGGCTCAGGCCAACCCTCAGACGGCGTAATGGTCGCGATACCACCGCACGAAGCGCTCGACACCCACCTCGATGGGAGTGGTCGGCTCGAAGCCGACGTCGCGCGTCAAGTCGTCGATGTCGGCGTAGGTGGCGGGCACGTCGCCGGGCTGCATCGGGAGGAACCGCTTCTCCGCCTTGCGCCCGAGGCAGTCTTCCAGGACCTCGATCATGCGAGGCAGGTGGACGGGCCGGTGGTTGCCGATGTTGTAGATCCGGTATGGCGCATTGCTGGTATTCGGCGTCGGATGCCCGCTGTCCCAGGACGGGTCCGGGACGGCGGGTTGCCGCCCCAGTCTCACCAGGCCCTCGACGACGTCGTCGATGTAGGTGAAGTCCCGCTCCATCTGACCGTCGTTGAACACATCGATCGGCTGGCCGGCAAGGATCGCGCGCGTGAACAGGAACAGCGCCATGTCGGGCCGCCCCCAGGGCCCGTACACGGTGAAAAACCGGACGCCCGTCGTCGGCAACCGGAACAGGTGGCTGTAGGTATGGGCCATTAGTTCGTTGGCCTTCTTGCTCGCCGCATAAAGGCTCACGGGATGGTCGACGTTCTGGCGCACCGAGAAGGGCATCTGGGTGAGCGCACCGTAGACGGAGCTCGATGACGCATAGAGCAGGTGGCCGACGCCCGTGTGCCGGCAAGCCTCAAGGATGTTGACGAAGCCAGTGATGTTGCTGTTCACGTAGGCGTGCGGATTCACCAGCGAGTAGCGCACACCCGCCTGCGCGGCCAGGTTGACGACGAGGTCGAAGGTTTGCCGCGCGAACAGCGCATCGAGGCTCGGCTTGTCGCCAAGATCGATCCGCTCGAAGGTGAAGTTCGGGTGGGCCTGAAGACGCTCCAGGCGCGCCGTCTTGAGCGCAACGTCGTAATAGTCGTTGACGATGTCGAGGCCGACGACAACGTCCCCTTCCGCGATGAGCCTGCTGGCCAGGTGGTATCCGATGAAACCGGCGGCGCCCGTCACAAGCACGGCACGCTTTTTCTTCGGCATGGTCAAGCTCACTGACCCTTTCGGGAATGGCACGAGGCCGCACGGCACGGGAACGCAGTCCGCGCACCGGCCCATGTCTGGAGCGCTTGCCCGGTGCCGCGATCAGGCATACGAAGGCTTTCATCCAATTGCAAGCTTTCGAGCGGGCTCCCCCGAACAGTGGATCCTGCCTGACCGATCTGAGCGAAATCACGATCGATCGTCGAAAAGTGGCCGTCATCGACCTCGCCTCCCTGGGTCTGCCCGTCGCCGTCGCCTTCTTGCGTGCTGGCTTCAAGGTGACCGGATTCGACATCGATCGCGGACGGGTCGCGGAATCGCGGCGCGGCGAGGATCGCACGCGTGAGGTCGACGCGGAAACACTGCTCGGGTCAGGCTTGCGCCCGACGCACGAGGCGGCGGATCTTCGCGCGGCCGACTCTTTCATCGTGACGGTGCCGACGCCGATCGACGCGGCGTTGCAACCGGACCTGTCCGCGCTCATGGACGCGTCACGCACGTGGGAGCGGACCTGAAGACAGGCGACATCGTCTGCGAGTCCACCGTCTACCCCGGCTCGACGGAGGAAGACTGCCTCCCTGTCCTGGAACAGAGCTCCGGGTTGGTCGGCGGCCGCGACTTCACCGTGGCGTTCTCGCCGGAGCGGATCAACCCGGGCGACAAGCGACACCGCTTCGAGACGATCCGAAAGGTCGTTTCGGCGCAGGACGCCCACACCCTCGACATCGTGGCCGAGACCCACGGCGCGGTCGTCGAGGCCGGAGTGTTCCGAGCAGCATCCATCAAGGTCGCCGAGGCGGCGCGTGCCGAAACCGGGGCTGAAGGTGAAGGCTCGCCCCCTGGCGGACCATGGCCTCGCCGCCGACAGGACGATACCGAGGTCGAGCAGCCTCGCGGGCCGGCGCCGCTCCGTCGCGGGGGGGGGGGCGCTCGCGTGTCGTCCCGTGTTGGATTCACGGCGTTGCCTCCGGCCGCGTCACACCGGGTCCACTGCGATGACCATGCTCAGGCGATCGCGCAGGGCGTT
>JAABUY010001255.1_pt1 | contig 35428 bp, 30 predicted proteins | sample 5560271 | NCBI WGS metagenome assembly JAABUY01 (sample SAMN10711886, study PRJNA513374) | rock metagenome | isolation source: Antarctica rocks | place: Antarctica: Victoria Land, University Valley
TGGCAGGGGTCAGACATTGGACGGCTCGGGAACCCTGGCTAGTTCGACGTGCGTCACTTCATCGCACGGCTGTGGCACATCGGACTCACCCCCCCGGTCAGTATAAAGCGTTGAACAGCCCTGGGTCTGCAGGCGGTTCGGGCCCGCGTGGTGGAACTCGCCGTTCGGGAAATACACCGACTGGCCGAGCGCGACCGACACGCCGCTGCCCACGTTCCAGGACAGGAGCAGGGGCTCGAAGATGGTGTTGAACAACCCGAACTCGCCGGTCTTCGGGCCGCCGACGCCGCTCGCGTCCACCTGGTGGTAGGAGCCGATCTGCACCAGCCCGGCGCCGTACTGCGCGCCCAGCAGATGGTAGGGCGACGACCACAGCAGCGCGACGCTCTCGCTGGGGTTGGAGACGTTGACGGGGATGGCCTGCCCGTTGTTGCCCCTCACGCCCCCGAAGACGACGTAGCTGTCCTCCGTCCCGTAGAAGCCGGGCGGTGGCAGCGCGCCGACGGGAGCGCCGGTCGTGGCGCCGGGAAGGTACGGGGTGATGCCCTCCTCGGCGTGCAGCGCGAACGGGACGAGCGAGACGGCGGCTGCAAGCAGGTAACGACGCGACGACATGCTTTTCCTCCTGGATCCATGGTGTTCTTGGGATATTTCCGTTGCGGCCAGTAAGACGGGTGGCCGCGCCCGGCAGTGTCCATCCCGCAATGGGAGCGCAACAGGACCAGGCTCCTGGTCTGCCGTAGTTCAGGCTATCCTGGGGCAGTCGGTCGGCTGGCCTGGACCAGGAGCGTCAGGTTCTTCCCGTCACGACCTTCGAGACCTGCTTTTACTGCTTGGCGAGGGCCGGCAAGGATGCCGGCCTGGGCGAGTGGACCAGGAGGGCGACGAACGACAGGCCTATGCAGGCCGCTCCCTCGAAGGCCCACGCCCACTCGGGGCTCCAGGCGGTCGTGATGGTGCTGTAGAGCGGCGGGATGATCGCGCCGCCGACCGCCACGATCGTCAGCATCAGCCCGACCGCGGTCGGGATGTCGCTCAGGTGCAGCCGCTCGCCCTGCTGGCCCGGGATGGTGACGAAGACGACGAAGGCGGCGATGGTGGCGCCGCCGATCACGGCGGCGGCGACCTCGAGCCCGCCCAGGCCGAGGTGCGGCACCGCGATCAGCGCCGCGCCCTCCAGCAGGCAGGACACGAGGAAGACGGGGACGATCCCGAACACCCGGTCGGCGAGCCAGCCGCCGACGAAGGCGCCGGGGATGCCGCTGACGAGCAGGATGACGCTGATCCGCTCCGCGGTCTCCAGGTCGAGGCCGAGCCGGCCCTGGGCGTAGTGCGGCAGCAACTGGGCGGCGCTGAAGTAGCTGCCGTAGGCCCCGAGGAAGGACAGCCCCATCAGCCACAGCAGGGAGTTGCCGAACACCCGGCGCAGCGAGGCCGCGCCGAGGTGCTCGCCGCGCACGACCTCGGACGCGCCGCTCGGCGGCGTGGGGAAGAGTGCCAGCATCAGCAGCAGCGTGGCCAGGCCCACGCCCGCGCCGACGAAGATGCCGCCGCGCCAGCCGAGCGCCGCCATGATGCCGCCCCACGCGAACAGCCCGATGGCGGCGCCCACCGTGAAGGCGACGCCCGTGACGATGCTGTTGGCCAGCGCCAGCTCCCGGTCGTGGAACCAGGCGGCGGTCAGGCCCACGGCGCAGCCCACGTAGATCGACGCGCCGATGCCGCACAGCAGGCGCGCGACGAGCAGGACCTGGAAGGAGGAGGCCAGGCCGGTCAGCGCCGCGCCCAGGGTCTCGACCGCGATGCCCAGCAGCAGCGCGTCGCGCAGGCCCACCCACTCGGACAGCCAGCCCCCCGGGATGTGGGCGATGCCGTAGCCCGCGATGAACACGCCGACGACGACCCCGATCTGGGCGAAGCTCAGGTGCATGTCGGCGATGATGCCGCCGAAGCCCGGGATGATGCAGAACCAGTTCAGGGTGAACTGGATGAAGGAGAGGAAGATGATGGCGAGCGCCAGCCAGCGACTAGTCATGACGTTCTCCCGGATCTTCTTCTGAAGCGACGACGGGCATGGGCGCTAGTCGGCGCGCAGGGCCCCGGTGTGGCAGTCGCACATCCGCAGCTTGTGCCGCAGCCTGGACATCTGCTCGAACATCTTGACGGGCTCGTATTTCGTCGCCTCGCCGCTGTACTCGGCGTGCAGGGTCGCCACCGTGACCACCAGCCGCTCCGGATCGCTCCAGGCGCCGTAGGGGCCGAGCGGTATGTCGAACGCGGCGTCCAGCGGGGACATGCCGCTGTCGAAACGCTTGCGCGACTCGTCGCTGACGTACTGGAGGTAGCCGCGCATGGCCGACACCGCGGCCTTGTCGGCGATGTTGCCGTGGCCGGGCACGACCACGTCCACGTCCATGTCCAGGATGCGGTCGCACGCCCTGATCCAGTTCCCGACCGGGCCGGCCCAGGCGATCGGCGTGCCCTCGTTGAACAGGATGTCGCCGGTGAAGACGACCTTGTCGCCGGGCAGGTAGACCAGCGTGTCGCCGCGGGTGTGCGCCGGCCCCACCTCGATCAGCTTGATCGCCTTGTCGCCGACGTGCAGGTCGAGCTCCCCGCTGAAGGTGCGGGTGGGCCTGGTCAGCGTGATGTTGGAGAAGTCGAACGGCTTGAACACCTCGGCGAAGAAGGCGCCGCCCTCGCCGAGCGTGGCGGCGGCGACGATCATCCGGTGGAACTGGTCGGGCGGCAGCTCCCCCAGCTCGTGCGCCGTGGCCTCCGAGCCGATGATCTCGGCGCCGGTGACCAGCTCGTTGCCGAAGCAGTGGTCGCCGTTGGCGTGGGTGTTGACCAGCGTGTTGATGTGGGCGGCCGCCGGGATCGAGCGGCGCATGTCGGCGAGCATCTCTGCGGTGAGCTTGAGGTCGAACAGCGTGTCGACCAGCAGCGTCTGGTCCCCGTCCGTGATCAGCCCGGCGTTGCTCCAGCCCCACGACCCGTCCGGCTGGAGGTAGGCCCAGACGTCCTGGCCGATCTCGTGCAGGCCCTTGGTGAACTGCCATTTCGGCATGGATTTTCCCCCCTCTCCCGCCGTGCTGCCGCGGGCTGCCTGGTGCCTGCGGGCCGGTCTTGACATACGGTAGCGGAATGAACGCTATCGGGCGCCGGCCGCGTTGACAAGCCATTAGTCGGTCGTTTAACGAAGATGCATGGGGGGATCTCTTGCGCGCTGGTTTGCAGGTGACGGAACGGCCGGCGACCCGGGACCGCATCCTCGCCACCGCCGAGCGGCTGTTCGCGGAGCGCGGCTACCACGCCGTGTCGCTGCGCGACATCGGCGGGGAGGCGGACGCGCAGATCGCGCTCATCAGCTACCATTTCGGCAGCAAGGAGCTGCTGTACCGCGCGGTGTTCGAGAGGCGGCTGACGCCGGTGACGGAGCGCCGGCGCGCCGGGCTGGCCGCCGCCATGGCGGCCACGCAGGGCCGGCCGGGCATCGAGGCCGTGCTGGATGCCTTCGCGCGCCCGTGGATCGAGATACGCGACACCGAGGAGGGCCAGTTCTACGCCCGGCTGATCGCGCGTGAGGTCAACGACCCGCAGGAGCAGGAGCGCGGCATCGTCGAGAGCCTGCTCGACCCGATCGCCCGCGACTTCCTCGCCGCGATGGAGCGCGCGCTGCCGCACCACGAGCGGTCCGAGATCCACTGGGCCTACCATTTCTTCATCGGCCTGCTGACGCTGACCATGGCGAACCCGCGCCGTGTCAGGCGGCTGTCCGGCGACCTGATGGAGGAGCAGACGACCGACGCGGTGGTCTCCCGTCTCGTCGCCTTCGTCACCAACGGGTTGCAGGCCGGCAAGGCGCCCGAGGCGCCATCACAGGGAGGGCGGACGGAATGAGGCTGGTGACGTTCGAGGCCATCGGCCGGGCGGGCGGCCCGGCGAGGGCCGGTGCGCTGATCGACGGGGACACCGGGGTGGTGGACCTGCAGGCGGCGTTCGCCGGGCGGTACGGCGCGCCGTCGCCCGACCTGGCGAGCGTGCTGGCGATCGCGGAGGGCGGGCCGGAGGCGCTCGGCCGCGCCGCGCAGGCGGTGGCCACCGCCGCCAGGTCCCACGTGGTGGCGCGCGACGGCGTGCGCCTGCTGGCTCCGATCCCGCGCCCCCCGCAGATGCGCGATTTCCTCTGCTTCGAGAAGCACCTCGTGCAGGCGTTCCAGCAGCTTCGCGTCATGCGCGCCAGCGAGTCCGCCGACCCGGCCGCCGCGATGGCCGAGATGGAGCGCGACGGCAGCCTGGCGGTGCCGAAGGCCTGGTACGAGCGGCCGATCTTCTACCATCCGAACCGGCTGAACGTGGTCGGCCACGACCACGACGTGGTCTGGCCCGCCTATTCGGCGCGGATGGACTACGAGCTGGAGTTCGGCGCCTACATCGGGCGCGGCGGCCGCGACATCGGCAAGGCGGACGCGCGCGACCACATCTTCGGCTACACCATCTTCAACGATTTCTCGGCGCGCGACGAGCAGACGAAGGACATGCCGGGCCAGCTGGGGCCGGGCAAGGGCAAGGATTTCGACGGCGGCAACGTCATGGGGCCCTGCCTGGTGACGGCCGACGAGCTGACCGACCCCTACGACCTGACGATGATCGTGCGCGTCAACGGCGAGGAGCGCGGGCGCGGCCATTCGGGCGAGATGGCGTGGCGCTTCGAGGACTGCATCGCCCACGCCTCGCGCTCGGAGACGCTCGAGCCCGGGGAGTTCCTCGGCTCCGGGACCGTGGGCGACGGGTGCGGCGTGGAGCACATGCGGTTCCTGGAGCCGGGCGACGTGGTCGAGCTCGAGGTCGAGCGGATCGGGGTGTTGCGCAACCGCATCGTCAGGCGCGACGATGGCGCGGCGCGCGCGGGAGGACGGACGCCATGATCAACCAGTCCATCGTCGGCTGGGCGCATTCGCCGTTCGGCAAGCTGGCCGAGGACGACCTGGAGAGCCTGATCGCCCGGGTGGCGCGCGACGCCATCGTCGATGCCGGGATCGAGCCGGACGAGATCGACAGCGTCTTCGTCGGCACCTTCAACAGCGGCTTCTCCAGGCAGGATTTCCCGTCCTCGCTGGTGCTGCAATCCGTGCCGGAGCTGAGGTTCAAGCCCGCCACGCGCTGCGAGAACGCCTGCGCGTCCGGCAGCGCCGCGCTGCATGCCGCCCGGCATAGGCTGGCGGCCAACGGCGAGCGGTTCGCGCTGGTGATCGGCGCGGAGAAGATGACCGACTCCACCAGCGCCCAGGCCGGCGAGCACCTGCTCGGCGCCAGCTACCGCCGGGAGGAGAGCGGGATCGCCGGAGGCTTCGCCGGCGTGTTCGGCCAGATCGCCCGGAGCTACTTCCAGCGCTACGGCGACCATTCGGACGCGCTGGCCTGCATCGCGGCGAAGAACCACCACAACGGGATGGACAACCCCTACGCCCATCTGCACAAGGATCTCGGCTTCGCGTTCTGCCGCGAGGAGAGCGAGAAGAACCCGTTCGTGGCGCCGCCGCTGAAGCGCACCGACTGCTCCCCCGTGTCCGACGGCGCCGCCGCGCTGGTGCTGCGCAACGACGACCTCGGCGGCCGGCTGCGCAGGTCCGTCAGGCTGCTGGCGTGCAGCCAGGTGAACGACCTGCTGCCGATGTCGCAGCGCGACATGACCCGGTTCGAGGCGGGGGAGCGCGCGTGGGCCGCCGCCTTCGAGGCGGCGGGCATCACGCTGCAGGACCTCTCCTTCGTCGAGACGCACGACTGCTTCACCATCGCCGAGCTGATCGAGTACGAGACGATGGGCCTGGCGGCGCCTGGCCAGGGGTGGCGCGCGGCGGTCGAGGGCTGGACCGCGCGCGACGGCCGCCTGCCGGTCAACCGGTCCGGCGGGCTGAAGGCCAAAGGCCACCCGGTGGGCGCCACCGGCGTGTCGATGCACGTGATGGCGGCCATGCAGATCAGCGGCGAGGCCGGCGCGTTGCAGTTGCCAGACGCCGAGATCGGCGCGGTTTACAACATGGGCGGCGCGGCGGTGGCCAACTACGTCACGCTGCTCGGCCGGGGCGAGGGCTAGAGAGACCGGTGAAGCAAGGAAGGTTGAGGCTCTGCCTCAAACTCCGCCAAAGGCTCGCCTTTGGAATCCATTGCTTAAGTAAAGCCGGTCCAGGGGGGGCTCCCCCCTGGCGGGTCTGGGCAGAGCCCGGCCTTGCTTGCTGGCAGGCCGATGCCAGGGGCCGTTGGTATCAGCAACCCGGACGCCAGACGGAGAAGCGCGCATGATTCGCCACGATGTCAGGGTGTACCCTGAGTCCGACCGTCTGCCCAGGGAGGACCAGCTCGCCTGGAAGATCGCCGCCGTCGCCTCCGACCCCGTGGCCGTGGACGCCGACGTGGCCGAGATGATCGTCAGCCGGGTGATCGACAACGCCTCGGTGGCGATCGCCGCGATCAACCGCCGCCCCGTGACCTCGGCGCGCGACCAGGCGCTCGCTCACCCGCGGCCGGGCGGCGCCACGGTGTTCGGCTGCGACCCGTCGCTGCGCGTGCATGCCGAGTGGGCCGCCTGGGCCAACGGCACGGCGGTGCGAGAGCTGGACTACCACGACACCTTCCTCGCCGCCGAGTACAGCCACCCCGGCGACAACATCCCGCCGCTGCTCGCCGTGGCGCAGCAGTGCGGGCGCGACGGAGCCGGCCTGCTGCGCGCGCTGGCCACAGGCTACGAGATCCAGGTCGACCTGGTGCGCTCGATCTGCCTGCACGAGCACAGGATCGACCACGTCGCCCACCTCGGCCCCAGCGTGGCCGCGGGCATCGGCACCCTGCTCGGGCTGGAGACAACGGTCACCTACCAGGCGGTGCAGCAGGCGCTGCACGTCACCACCGCGACGCGCCAGAGCCGCAAGGGCGAGATCAGCTCGTGGAAGGCGTATGCGCCGAGCCATGCCGGCAAGCTCGCGATCGAGGCGGCGGACCGGGCGATGCGCGGCGAGGGCGCGCCCAGCCCGATCTACGAGGGCGAGGACAGCGTGATCGCGCGCATGCTCGACGGCGCGCGCGCGCACTACGTCGTGCCGCTGCCGGGGCCGGGCGAGCCCAAGCGCGGCATCCTCGACACCTACACCAAGGAGCACTCCGCCGAGTACCAGAGCCAGGCGCTGATCGACCTCGCCTTCCGCATGGGGCGCCGGGTCAGCGACTGGGACGACGTCGCCGAGGTGGTGATCGAGACCAGCCACCACACGCACCACGTCATCGGCACCGGGGCCAACGACCCGCAGAAGCTCGACCCGGGCGCGTCGCGCGAGACGCTGGACCACTCGATCATGTACATCGTCGCCGTGGCGTTGCAGGACGGCGCCTGGCACCACGTCCGCTCCTACCTGCCGGAGCGCGCGGGGCGCCCCGACACCGTGGCGCTGTGGCACAAGATCCGCACCGTGGAGGACCCGCGCTGGACCGAGCGCTACCACGCGCGCGACCCGGCCCTGCTGGCGTTCGGCGGGCGCATCGAGCTGCGCATGACGGACGGCTCGGTGATCGCGGACGAGCTGGCGGTGGCCAACGCGCACAGCCTGGGTGCGGCGCCGTGGGGCCGGGCCGACTACGTCCGCAAGTTCCGCACCCTGACCGAGGGCGTGCTCGAGCCTGCGGAGGCAGAACGCTTCCTCGACGTGGCGCAGCGACTGCCCACGCTGTCCGCGGAGGCGCTGGCGGGGCTCACCATCGCGCTGCCGGAGGGCGCGCTGGCGCGGGGACGGGGGGGATTGTTCTGATGCGCGGCAGACAGGCCCAGGGGCTCTGCCCTCCATGCCTGAAGGCGGGGACCCCGCCAAAGGCTCGCCTTTGGAATCCATTCCTTAAGTCAAGGGATCAAAGGGTCCTCGGACCCTTTGCGGGTCTGGGCAGCGCCCAGCCTTGCTTCCTTCCCTGGAGCCTTGCATGAGCGAGTCTGCCCCCAAGCCCAAGAAGAGCGTGGCGTTGTCCGGCGTGGTCGCCGGCAACACGGCGCTGTGCACGGTGGGCCGCACCGGCAACGACCTGCACTACCGCGGCTACGACATCCTCGACATCGCAGAGCACTGCGAGTTCGAGGAGATCGCCCACCTGCTGGTGCACGGCGCGCTGCCCGACGCCGCCGGGCTGCGCGCCTACAAGGAGCGGCTGCGGGCCTTGCGCGGCCTGCCCGGCGTGGTGCGCGCCACGCTGGAGGCGCTGCCGGCGGCGGCGCACCCGATGGACGTGCTGCGCACCGGCTGCTCGGCGCTGGGCTGCGCGCTGCCGGAGGCGCACGGCCACGACGCGGCGGGGGCGCGCGCCATCGCGGACCGGCTGATGGCGTGCTTCGGCTCGATGCTGCTGTACTGGTGGCACTTCTCGCACAGCGGGCGGCGCATCGAGGTCGAGACCGACGACGACAGCATCGGCGGCCACTTCCTGCACCTGCTGCACGGACGCCCGCCCGAGGAGGCCTGGCGCCGGACGATGCACACCTCGCTGATCCTGTATGCCGAGCACGAGTTCAACGCGAGCACGTTCGCCGCCCGCGTGGTGGCCGGCACCGGCTCGGACCTGTATTCCGCGATCACCGCGGGCATCGGCGCCCTGCGCGGGCCCAAGCACGGCGGCGCCAACGAGGTCGCGCTGGAGATCCAGCAGCGCTACGCCACGCCCGAGGCGGCGGAGGCCGACATCCGCGTTCGCGTTGCGGCCAGGGAGGTTGTGATCGGCTTCGGCCACCCGGTGTACACGGTAAGCGACCCGCGCAACGTCGTCATCAAGCGGGTGGCGCGCGCGCTGTGCGAGCAGTCGGGCGGCACGGCGGCGTTCGAGGTGGCGGAGCGGATCGAGGGGGTGATGGCCGACGCCAAGCGGATGTTCCCCAACCTCGACTGGTTCAGCGCGGTCGCCTACAGCGCCATGCGCATCCCGACGGCGATGTTCACGCCGATCTTCGTGATCGCACGCACGTCGGGGTGGGCGGCGCACGTCCTGGAACAGCGAGAGGACGGCAAGATCATCCGGCCCACCGGCAACTACACGGGGCCGGAGAACCTCGCGTTCGTGCCGATCAGCGAGAGGTAGCAGGCAGGCGGTGTCAGACGGCCCGCCTGATGTCGGTGCGGGAGAAGTCGTCGCCCTTGAACAGCAAAGGCTCGCCGGTCGCCTTGGCGAAGGCATAGGAGAGGCAATCGCCGAAGTTGAGGCCCGCCGGATGGCGCCCCTTGCCGAAGCGGCGGAACGCATCGACGGCGAACGAGACATGCCCGGCGGTGACGGGCGCCTGCTCGATCCGCAGGTCCCGCAGCAACGCCTCCAGGATGCGCAGGCCGTCCTCCCTGCTGCGCGACAGGACCACCATCGACGTCTCGACGGCCGACGCCGCGGAGATCACTCGGATGGCGGCCGTCTCGATGCAGGACAGGAACGCCTCCCGCTCGGGCTCGCGCTGCAGGATGGCGAGCAGCGCCGAGGTGTCGATTATCATCAGGCGGGCACCATCAGGCGGGCAGGCCATGCTCGTCGTATCCGATGATCTCCTCGGCACTCCGATCGTCGAGAACGGGCAGGGCATCGAAGCGCGCGAGCAGGGCATCGGCGGCGGCGCGGTCGATGCTCGGCTGCCCCCGCTTGATGCGCTCCGCCCGCAGCCGTTCGGCGAGGGAGCGACGCACCGCCTCGGTCAGCGTCTCCCCCGTGAGCGCTGCGACCTGACGCGCCAGGCTGTCCGTCTCGGGGTCCTTCAGGCTCAAGGCCACGCGAACCTCCATGCAGAAATCCTGCGTTATTCTATGCTGCCTCGGCGGCGTGCGTCGAGCGAGACTGCCAGGCCGCCCTGGCGCTGGGCGGCAGCGGGTCGTTGAGGCTGAACACGGCCGCAGTTTCCGCAAACCCGAACTCGCGCTGGAAAAGGCGTTGCACATGGACCGGATGGTGCGCGAAGCCATCAGGGACGAAGATACGACGACCCAGGAGCCTTGCCATGACCTACCTTGTCGCTGCCGACCTGCCCACGACCTCCGCCGGCGAGCGGTTCCGCGCGCTGCTCGCCCGCCCGCAGATCCTCCAGACGCCGGGCGCGCACAACGGCCAGGCCGCGCTGCAGGCCCGCGCCGCCGGCTTCGAGGCGCTCTACCTGTCGGGTGCCGCGATGACCGCCAGCATGGGCCTGCCGGACCTCGGCGTGATCACCGTCGACGAGGTCTGCTTCTTCATCCGCCAGGTCAGCCGCGCCGCCCAGCTCCCCGTGCTCGTCGACGGCGACACCGGCTACGGCGAGGCGCTCAACGTCATGCACATGGTGCGCGCCTTCGAGGACGCCGGCGCGGGCGCGGTGCACATCGAGGACCAGCTCCTGCCCAAGAAGTGCGGCCACCTCAACGACAAGCGCCTCGCCGACGCGCGCGACATGGCCGCCAAGGTCGCAGCCGCGGTGCGCGCGCGCCGCCACCTGGTCGTCATGGCGCGCACCGACGCGTGCGCCAGCGAGGGCATGGACAGCGCGGTGGCACGCGCGAAGCTCTACGTCGAGGCGGGGGCGGACGCGATCTTCCCGGAGGCGCTGCACTCGGCGGAGATGCTGCGCGAGTTCGCGCGGCGGATGCCGGGCGTGCCGCTGCTGGCCAACATGACGGAGTTCGGGCGCACGCCGTTCTTCACCGCGGCCGAGTTCGAGGAGATGGGCTACCGCATGGTGATCTGGCCGGTGAGCAGCCTGCGCGTCTCCGCCCGCGCCCAGCAGCGCCTCTACGCCGCCATCGGCCGCGACGGCGGCACCCACAACCACCTCGACCACATGCAGACCCGCGCCGAGCTGTACGCCACCATCGACTACGCCGCCTACGAGGCACTCGACCAGTCCATCGTCGCCACCATCGTCCCGCACGCAATGCCGCAGCGCGACGATGCCGGAGGCCGGGATCGTTGAGCCATCAGCAAGCAAGGCTGGGCTCTCCCTCCGCTGCCCATTCCAACAGCCCAAGAGGGCTGTCGGAATCTTTGGGCAGCTCCGCCCAGACCCGCCAGGGGCGAGCCGCCCCTGGACCTGCTTCACTTGAACAAGTGGATTCCAAAGGCGAGCCTTTGGCGGAGTTTGAGGCGGAGCCTCAACCTTGCCTGCTGGCCGGCCCTGCCCCGGGCTCCGCGCGATGACCGCGTCGCGCTACCCGGAGGCCTACGCCGCCTGGCAGGCCGACCCCGAAGCCTGGTGGATGCGCGCCGCCGCCGCGCTCGACTGGGACCGCGCGCCCGGGCGCGCCTTCGACGCGGCGCTCGGCGCCTTCGGCCAGTGGTTCCCGGACGCGCGCCTCAACGTGTGCCGCAACGCGCTCGACCGCCACGTCGATGCCGGCCGCGGCGCACAGCCCGCCCTGGTCTGGGACAGCCCCGCCGCCGGCGCGCGGCGAACCCTCAGCTACGCCGAACTGCGCGACGCCACCGCCCGCCTGGCCGGCGCCCTGGCCGCGGCGGGCGTGCGCGCCGGCGACCGCGTGGTCATCTACATGCCGATGGTGCCCGAGGCGGTGATGGCGATGCTGGCCTGCGCCCGGCTCGGCGCGGTGCACTCCGTGGTGTTCGGGGGCTTCGCCGCCCCGGAGCTGGCCAAGCGCATCGAGGACGCCCGCCCCCGCGTGGTCGTCTGCGCGAGCTGCGGCATCGAGCCCGGCCGCCTCGTCGCCTACAAGCCCCTGCTCGACGATGCCATCGCGCTCAGCGCCCACACGCCGGAGCGCTGCCTGATCCTGCAGCGCCCGATGCTGCGCGCGGCCCTCGTCCCCGGCCGCGACGCCGACCTCGCCGAGGCGATGGAGGCGGCCGCGCCGCATCCGTGCGTGCCCGTCGCCGCGACCGACCCGCTGTATATCCTGTACACCTCGGGCACGACGGGAAAGCCCAAGGGCGTGGTGCGCGATTGCGGCGGCTACGCGGTGGCGCTGCTGCACAGCATGGGCATGATCTACGGCCGCCGGCACGGCGACCCGTTCTGGTGCGCCTCCGACGTCGGCTGGGTCGTGGGGCACAGCTACATCGTCTACGCGCCGCTGCTCGCCGGCTGCACCACCGTGCTCTACGAGGGCAAGCCGGTCGGCACGCCGGACGCCGGCGCCTTCTGGCGCGTCTGCGCGGAGCACGGCGTGCGCCTGCTGTTCACCGCGCCCACCGCGCTGCGCGCCATCCGCCAGCAGGACCCGGACGGCCGGCTGATCGCGGCCCACGATCTCTCCCGCCTCGACGCGCTCTACCTCGCCGGCGAGCGCTGCGACCCCGCGACCGCGACCTGGGCGGCGACGCACCTGGGCGTCCCGGTCGTCGACCACTGGTGGCAGACCGAGACCGGCTGGCCGATCACCGCGTCGTTTCGCGGCTACGGCCTGTTCCCGCCCCTGCCCGGCTCCGGCGGCAGGGCCTGCCCCGGCTACGACGTGGCCGCGCTCGACGACGCCGGCGCGGTGCTGCCCCGCGGCCGGTCCGGCACCCTGGCGGTCCGCCTGCCGCTGCCGCCCGGCTGCGCGCCCACGCTGTGGGGCGGCGAGGGCGAGGCCGGCCGCGCCGCCGGCGAGGCCGCCTACCACGCGGCCTACCTGCGCGACACGCCGGGCTGGTACCGCACCGGCGACGGCGGCGTGGTCGACCCGTCGGGCGACGTGTGGGTGATGGGCCGCACCGACGACCTGATCAACGTCGCCGGCCACCGCCTGAGCACCGGCCAGATGGAGGAGGTGCTCGCCAGCCACCCCGACGTCGCCGAGTGCGCCGTAATCGGCGTCGCCGACGCGCTCCGCGGCCAGGTGCCGCTCGGCCTCGTCGTGCTGTCCGCCGGCGTCGTGCGCGACGAGGCGGAGGTCTGCGCCGAGTTGGTCGCCCTGGTGCGCGCGCGCATCGGCCCGGTCGCCGCGTTGAGGGACGTGCGCGTCCTCACCCGCCTGCCCAAGACCCGCTCCGGCAAGATCCTGCGCGCCAGCATCCGCCGCCTCGCCGACGGCCAGGACCCCAACCCGCCCCCCACCATCGACGACCCGGCCGCGCTCGACGACGTCCGGGCCGCACTCCTGCGCAAGGGACCGCACGCATGACCGACGCGACCGGCGACACCACGGGCGACACCACGGGCGATTCCGGCGGCTTCCCCGCGATCGTGGTGGCGGAGAAGGGCGCCGCCGCCGTCCTCGGCACGCTCTCTCCCGAGGCGCTGATGCCCGGCGACGTGACCCTGCGCGTCACCCACAGCACGCTGAACTACAAGGACGGCCTGGCGCTGACCGGGCGCTCGCCGGTGGTGCGGCGCTGGCCGATGGTGCCCGGCATCGACCTCGCCGGCGAGGTGCTGGAGAGCGCCTCGCCCGAGTGGCGCCCGGGCGAGCGCGTGGTGCTGAACGGCTGGGGCCTGGGCGAGACGCACATGGGGGGATACGCGGCGCGCGCCCGCGTCGAGGCCGGCTGGCTGGTGCCGCTGCCGGACGCGTTTTCCCCCGCGCAGGCGATGGCGATCGGCACCGCCGGCTACACCGCGATGCTCGCCGTGCTCGCCCTGGAGCGCCACGGCCTCTCGCCCGCCGACGGCGCGGTGCTGGTCACGGGCGCCGTGGGCGGCGTCGGCTCCGTGGCGGTGGCGCTGCTCGCCCGGCTCGGCTGGCACGTGATCGCCAGCACCGGCCGCGCGGCGGAGGCGGACTACCTGCGCGCGCTGGGGGCGGCCGAGGTGATCGACCGCGCCGAGCTGTCCGCGCCGGGCAAGCCGCTGGCGCGCGAGCGCTGGGCCGCCGCCGTGGACGCGGTGGGCAGCCACACCCTGGCCAACGTGCTGGCCGGCACCCGCCGCGGCGGCGCGGTGGCCGCGTGCGGCCTGGCCGCCGGCATGGACCTGCCCGCGAGCGTGGCGCCGTTCATCCTGCGCGGCGTGGCGCTGCTCGGCATCGACAGCGTGATGTGCCCGCGCCCGCGCCGGCTGGAGGCCTGGCGGCGCCTGGCCGCCGACCTGGATCCGGGCAAGCTGACCTCGATGACGCGGACGGTGCGCCTGGACGAGGTGCTGGCGCTGGCGCCGCGCATCCTCGACGGGCAGGTCAGGGGGCGGGTGGTCGTCACGGTCGGCGAGGGCTGAAGCAAGCAAGGTTGAGGCTCTGCCTCATCCGCCAAAGGCTCGCCTTTGGAATCCATTACTTAAGTGGAGCCGGTCCAGGGCGGCTCGTCCTGTCGGGTCCCCGCTTTCAAGACGTGAGGCAGAGCCCCGGCCTTGCCTTTCTCACGCTCCGGCGAGCCCGGCAACTCTGCTGCCTCGCCCGCGCTTGCCGGGCACATCAACCAGGGAACTTCGATGACGCCCCAGTTCTGGCTCTGGCTCGACACGATCGCGATGGCCGTTGGCGGCGCCGCGATCCTCTTCCTCGGCAAGCGCCGCACCGCCGGCGAGGAGTCGCACACGATCTATCACGGCATCGTGCCGATCATCGCCGCGCTGTCCTACCTCGCCATGGCCGCCGGCCAGGGCGTGGTGCCGATCGCGGTGGCGCTGATCGACGACCCGTCGCAGAGCACCGACCTGCTGCTGACCCGCACCTTCTACTACGCGCGCTACATCGACTGGGCGTTCACCACGCCGCTGCTGCTGCTGGCGCTGGCGCTGCTCGCCATCCACTCCAGGGTGCGCCACCTCGGCCTGATCGCCGGCCTGCTGCTCGCCGACCTGATGATGATCGTGACCGCGCTGTTCTTCGGCCTCTCGGTCGTGCCCTGGATCAAGTGGACCTGGTTCCTGGTCTCCTGCGGCGCGTTCGCGGCGGTGTACTGGGTGATGTGGGTGCCGCTGCGCCAGCAGGCCGCCCTGGAGCGCGCCGACGTCCAGAGCAGCTACCGGACCAACGCCGCGATCCTGTCGGTGCTGTGGCTAATCTACCCGATCATCCTGTTCTTCGGCACCGACGGCCTGGGCCTGTTCGGCGAGACCGTGTCGGTGGCGCTGATCGCGATCATCGATTTCGTCTCCAAGGTCGCCTACGGCCTCTACACCACCCGCGGCTTCGAGAAGATCGTCGACCGCGACCTGTCCGGCCGTGCCGTCACCTCCGGGACTGCGACGGACACGGTGCTCCCGGGCGCCGCACCCGCGACCGCCTGAGCCGCCGGGCAGCAAGCAAGGCTGGGCTCTCCCTGCGCTGGCCATTCCAATGGCTCAAGCGGGCCATCGCAACCCTAGGCCAGCCACGCCCGGACCCGCCCCTGCTTCAAGGCGGGGGCGAGCCGCCCTGGACCGGCTTTCTTCAAGGAAGGCGGTCCAGGGGGCCTCCCCCTGGCGGAGTTTGGGGCAGAGCCTCAACCTTGCTTGCTCCCGTCCCCCCCGCCCCGGGGACGGCGGCCCGACATTCCCGCGAGGCTGATTTTATGTTTGCGCGCGGCGTGACGCTGCTGTAACGACCTTCGCGAACCGCAGGCAGGGGAGGCTTGGCAATGACGACGCACCGGCAAGTCCTGTTCATGCCCCTTGTGGCCCGATGCACGCGCCGAGACTCGCGCGCCTAGCATCGCCGCCCAGCGCCCCGTCCGCGGGGCCACCGGTTCACGCTCCCGATCCTGAAAGGCCTGCGGCCCGGCGACGCCGCGGGGTCTCGCCATGTCATCCATCCAGATCGAGGCACAGGCGCCCTCCGGCACCGTCCTGGCCTTCCGGCCGCGCGCGCCGGCCCGCCCGCTCCGCCCGACCCCGCCCGCGCCCGGCTGGGCGCCGGGCGAGCTGGGGATGGCGCGCGCCGTGCTGCTCGCCGCCGCCATGACGGTGGCGCTGTGCGGCCTGGCGTTCGCCCTGTGGGCGGCGTCCACGCCAGGATCCGCCTCCGCCCGGCGCGCCGCCCCGGCGTCCGTCGTCCCCGCATCCGGATCAATGCCGGAACGGATTGCCCTGGTCCGGCCGTGACGCGCCCGAAGGGGGCGCGTGCGGGCAAGGCCGCGGCACGCACGCCGTCCGGGTCGCACGCGGGCCTGGTCCTCCGCACAGCTTCAGGTTGTGAAACGACGTCCGGGCGTGGCGGAGCCCGCGATGTGGCCGCGTCTGAGCTTGCGATGATCCTCGCCGTCCCCTCTACTCGGGCGCACGCCCCGGCACCGGCCTGGGCGGCATCTCACCTCGCGCGTGCGACGAAGGCATCTCGGACGGGAGTCGAGCGATGCGCCACTTCACCAGGCCGGGGAGCGGGGCCAGCGTCCCGCCAGCCTCCCCGCGAGGCGCCAGTCCCGTCTTTGTCGCCGGGATGGGCCGGCGCATGGCCGCTGCGGGGCTCCGCCCGCGGCCGGCGTCGGGTCGTGGCGACGTGGCCCCGGCCCGGCCGGCCGTCGAGGCCGCCTTCCCGGCGCGCGTGCCCCGCGTCCTGCGCTCCGGCGCCGCCGCGATCCTGGAGCCGGGCACCGCCGCCCGCATCTGCCAGGCCGCCGCGCTCTGCACGCTGGCCGCGTCGGGCGCCAGCCTGCTGTACTGGCAGAAGGCCCGCGCGACCCTGCAGGAGCGCGAGATCGGCCGCACCCTGCAGGCCGTGCGGGAGGTGCACGCCCGCACCGCCGTGCTGAGGACGGAGTGGGCCGCGCTGGACGAGCCCGGCCGCCTGCAGGACATGGCCGACCGCCTCCTCGCCCTGCGCCCGATCGCGCCCGCGCAGTTCGTCGAGCCCGCGGCGCTGCCGGCTTGGCTGCAATCCCCGGCCCCCGCCCCGACCGCGCCCGCCGCCGACCCGGACGTGCCGACCGCCCCGGAGGCCACTGTTCCGCCCGCGCCCGATCGGCCCGCCTCCCGGAGCAGGCTCGCCGCCGCCGCGCTTTCCCTGCCACCGCTCGCGCTGCCACTGCCGCCCGCGCCGCCTCGCGCGTTCCTGCCGCGGCCGACGCCGCGTGCCGTGCTGACCGCGGCGCTGCCCACGGAGCCGGGGCCGCGCCTTGCCCGCGAGCCGGCGGCGCCCCGCTTCGAGATGCCGCGCTGGCTGACGCAGGGACGATCGCCGCGCCCCACGGTGCTCGCCCTGTCCGAACCGCCGCACGCCCTGGCGCTGCCGCCCGCGCTCCGGCCCGCATCCCCGGCCGCCGCGCCTCCGGTCGTCGCGTCTCTGGTTGTCGCGCCGCCCCGGGCGCCCACAGCGCCGCCACGCCCGTTCGCCGTGATCGCCGCCACGTCCGATGATGCGACCTACGAGGACCGCCGCCCGCCCGGCTGGTATCCCCGCGCTGTCCCCGCCTGGCCCTACGGTCTGCCCGCCCGCCAGCCGTACGGCTGGGCTCCGCCCTACGGCTACGGCCAGCCCTACCTGTCGTACTATGAAGGTCGGTAACAACGGAACTGGCTTCCGACTCAAGTTTCTTCCAGAAACCCGAAGATGAAGGGTCATCAGCGGACAAACTGATGTGTCGGTCATTGCAACCCGATTGCTTCTTCCATGCTGTTTCGAATGCTGGCTTCATGGCTGCATCAGCTTCCGGTTTTCTGCATCCTAGCGTCAAGTTTGACGGAGAAAGAAGTCCTGCTGATCTGCTGTAACGATGATTTCAAGATTGAATGACGCGGGAAATTCAGTAGCCTCGCTTGAGGTCGACTTGGTTGGAAGGCTTACGACCTTTGCGCAGAGCGCAAAGATTAGACATCAGAACATCCATGCTGTTCGCAAGGTAGTTGCGATAGTCGTCGCATGAGATGTGAGGGGTCAGGAGCAGGTTCGGCGTCGTCCAGAGGCGATGATCCGGAGGAAGCGGTTCCGGCGTGACCACGTCCAGCACTGCGCCGCCGAGCTGACCATCGTCCAGGGCATCGCACAGCGCGTCCTGTTCCACCAGGTCGCCACGCCCGATGTTCACCACGAAAGCACCCCGCGGAAGAAGAGCGATCCGCCTTCGATCCAGGATGTGCCACGTCGCGTCCGTCAGGGGACAGGCCAGCAACAGGAACTCCGTCCCGGTCAGTACCGCATCGAACTCGTCGGTGCCGACAACCTGATCACACGCCTCGTGCGCGCTTGGACGCGACCGTACGCCGGTGATGTGCATGTCGAACTGCCTGGCGCGGCGAACGGCGCCGCTTCCCAGGCCTCCCAGTCCGACGACGGTAAGCCGCCGCCCTCCGAGCACCGTGCCGAGCTGGCGGTCCCAGCGACGTGCCCGTTGATCGGCTGTGTAGGCCGGGACACGATTGGCGAGCATCAGAATGCACATGATCGCATATTCGCCGGCTTTCGCCTCATGCGCGCCGCTGTTGTTCAGCACGACCACTCCATCCGGGAGCCAGTCGGCCGGCAGCAACGATTCGACCCCGGCGAACGTGCAGAAGACGAAACGCAACCCGGGTGCCTCGGCAGGAAGCGGCCTCGGCAGGCTGCCGGTCGTTACCAGCAACTCGACGTGAGGCAAGGCCATCGCCAGCTCGTCGCTCGTGCAGCCGAAGCTGACCTCATGGTCGGTTCCGGCGTCAGGGGAACGTGCAACGGCGTCATCCCATATCGCGGGGGTGAGCTGCCTTCGCGACTGGGCAGGGTCGAGGTGAACATGAATGCGCACAGGCCAGCCTAGCGCGTCCGGACCATCTCGTCAGGCATTTCCATGCTCCTCGACCGACATGCACGACCGTCTGTGGTCGGGACGCGGTAGCCGCCAGCCCGGAATTCTGGGTCAAGCTTTCGGCTTCGCTGCCATGGGACCATCGGCCAGATCGACCTCCTGCCATGCTCCGCCGCTTGCCGCCCCGCCCTGCGGCACCGACACTGCCGCGATGTCCGACTCCCCGCGCCCCGGCCGTTCCGCCTCGACGACGCCCGCCACGATGGCGCCCGCCGAGGTTCGCGCGTTCCTCGACGCGATCGCAGCGCCCGACGCCGACGTGCAGACCGAGCTTGCCCACGTCGACCCGTTCACCCTGCTGGTGGCGGTGGTGCTGTCCGCGCAGGCCACCGACGCCTCGGTCAACCGCGCGACGCCCGCCCTGTTCGCCCGCGCCCCGGACGCGGCGGCGATGGCGGCGCTCGGCGCGGAGGGGGTGGCCCCCTACATCCGCCAGGTGGGCCTGTGGCAGTCCAAGGCGCGCAACGTCGCGGCGCTGGCGGCACGGCTCGTCGAGCGGCACGGCGGCGCGGTGCCCCACGACCGCGAGGCGCTGGAGGCGCTGCCCGGCGTCGGCCGCAAGACCGCGAACGTGGTGCTCAACGTGGCGTTCGGCGAGGCGACGATGGGGGTCGACACCCACGTCTTCCGCCTGGCCAACCGCACCGGCCTCGCCCCCGGCGCCACCGTCCGCGCCGTCGAGGACGCGCTCGTGGCGTGCATCCCGCCCGACATCCTGCGGCCCGCGCACCACTGGCTGATCCTGCACGGGCGCTACCTGTGCAAGGCCCGGCTGCCGGAGTGCTGGCGCTGCCCGGCCACCGCGTGGTGCCGCTACCCGGACAAGGCGCTCGCCCCGCCTGCGAGGAAGGGCGGGAAGGCGACGCCGGCTGCCTGAGCAAGGCAAGCAAGGTTGAGGCTCTGCCTCAAACTCCGCCAAAGGCAGGCCTTTGGAATCCATTACTTAAGCAGATCGGTTTCCAAAGGCCTTGGCCTTTGGCGGGTCTGGGCAGAGCCCAGCCTTGCTTGCTGCCTTTACGCGACCACCCGCCACACGCACACCCTCGCCGCCCCGTGCCTGCGTTCGTCCAGCAGCGTGCCCACCTCCGGCACCGCCTCGTCGCGCCCGACCTCGCCCACCACCAGCGCGCCCGCCGCGACCCACCCCGCGCCGCGCAGCGCCCGCACCGACCGCGCCACCAGCTCCTGCCCGTACGGCGGGTCGAGGAACACCACCGCGCACGCCTGCCCCGGCGGGGGGCGCAGCGCGTCGCCCGCCAGCACCGTGGCGCGCGCCTCGGCGCGGCAGGCGGCGACGTTGGCGCGCAGCGCGTCGAGCGCCGGGCGGTGGCACTCCAGGAACCAGGCGTGCGCGGCGCCGCGCGAGAGGGCCTCCAGGCCGAGCGCCCCGGTGCCGGCAAAGGCGTCGAGCACCGCCAGGCCGTCGAGCCGCCCGCCCCACGGCGCGTGCGCGAGCGCGTCGAACAGCGCCTGGCGCACGCGGTCCGCGGTGGGGCGGGTGGCGGCGCCGGCGGGCACGCGCAGGGCGCGGCCTCGGAAGGCGCCGGCGATGATGCGGGTCAAGAGAAGGCCAGGGCTCTGCCCCATTGCCTGGAAGCGGGGACCCGCTGGGGGCAGCGCCCCCAGACCTGCGCAACGTGGGGGCACCCGGCCGGGCGGCGTGCTCCAACGGAGGCCGGTCCAGGGCGGCTCGCCCTGGCGGGTCCAGGGCAGAGCCCTGGCCTTGCCTGCCTCCTCAAAGGTCCGGGATCTGCTCGCGCAGCACCTTGGCCGTGACCTCCTCGACGCTGCCGCGCGTGAGCAGCCCGAGCTGGAACGGCCCGTAGGCGACGCGGATCAGGCGGGTGACGCGCAGCCCGAGGTGCTCCATGACGCGCCTGACCTCGCGGTTGCGCCCCTCGCGCAGTGCCACCGTGACCCAGCCGTTGTTGCCCTTGCGGCTGTCGAGGCCGGCCTCGATCGGGCCGTAGCGCACGCCGTCGATCTCGATGCCGGACGCGAGCCCGGCCAGCGCCGCCTCGTCGACCACGCCGTACACCCGCACGCGGTAGCGCCGCAGCCAGCCGTTGGCGGGCATCTCCAGCCGCCGCGCGAGGCCGCCGTCGTTGGTGAGCAGCAGCAGGCCTTCGCTGTTGAGGTCGAGGCGGCCGACGCTGACCACGCGGCCCATGCCGGGCGGCAGGGCGGCGAACACCGTGTCGCGGCCCTCCGGGTCGCGGTGGGTGGTCACCAGGCCGTCGGGCTTGTGGTAGCGCCACAGGCGGGCGCGGCCGGGCGCCTCGACCAGCGCGCCGTTGACCTGCACCAGGTCGCCCGCGGTCACGAAGGTCGCGGGGTGGGTGATGACCGCGTTGTTCATGCGCACGCGGCCCTCGGCGAGCAGCTTCTCGGCGTCGCGGCGGCTGGCGACGCCGGCGCGGGCGAGCCACTTGGCGATGCGCTCGCCCCGCTCGCCGGGCGGGGTGTCGGGACCGGGCGCGGCGGCGGGCGGGCGGGCGGCAGGAGGCGGGGCGGCGTGGCTGCGCGTCTGGCGGACGGGGCGGGAGCGGCGCAGGGCGCCCGGCCCTTTCGGCGCGTCCGGGCCGGAAGCGCGGGCGCCGGGCCGTGCGGCGTCGGGTGGCGCAGCGTCGGGCACGGTAGCGTCGGCACCGGCGACGTCGGAGGCGATGGCGGCGGAGGGGATGGCAGCGGAGCGGGCTGCCCTGCGGGGACTGGCGGATGCGGGCGTGCCGGACGGCGGCGTCCCGGCCTGTCGAGCGGGCGCGTCCACCGGAGCGGCCCGGCGTGCCGCCCCGGGACGCGGGGCGGGTGCGGGTCGGCCCGACTCCTGCGGCGACGACTCCTGCGGCGTCCGCCCGGACCGCTGCGGCAGGGCTGTGCGCTGCTTCGGGTTCGCTGGCCGGGAGGGCGAGCCTGCCGCAAAGGCGCGCCGGCCGGCCGGGCGGGGCGCGTCCGGCGCGGGCCGTGTCGGGGCCACGCCCGCCTGTTGCGTCGCCTGCCGCGCCGCGGGGTGCGACGACCGGCCGGAACGCCCGGGACGGGTGTCGCCGGCCGAGGCCTCGCCCTTGCCCATGCGCCCTGCCCCACGCACGGGCGCCGGGCCGCCCGCCTCCGCGTCGCGCGCCCGCCCGGCCTCCCCTGCCACCGGTCGCCGCGGCTCCTTGCCACCCGCGGGTCCGGAGGCTTTCCCGTCGCGCCCCGGCGTCGGCCCCGCGCCAGGGCCGCCGCGCCTTGCGCCCCGTTTGTCGCCCTGACCGTCGCCCCGCCCCGGCCCGCGCCCTGGCCCGCGTCCCGGCCCACGCCCGCTCATGCCCGGCACGCCCGCACCAGCCCCGCGAGGATGCGCGCGTCGCCCGGGTCGGTGTGGAACTCCGGGTGCCACTGCACGCCCAGGCAGAACCGCCGCCTCGGGTCCTCGATCCCCTCCACCACGCCGTCGGGCGCCACGGCGTCCACCACCGCGCCCGGCCCGGGGTCGCGCACCGCCTGGTGGTGCGACGAGTTCACCCGCATCGCGTCGCGCCCCACCAGCCGCGCCAGCAGCGTGCCGGGCGCGATCCGCACCGCGTGCGCCGGCTCGTCGTGGCGCGTGCTCTGCTCGTGGGCCAGCGCGCCGGGCACCACGTCGGGGATGTGCTGCACCAGCGTGCCGCCCAGCGCCACGGCCAGGAGCTGCTGGCCGCCGCAGATCCCCAGCACCGGCATGTCGCGCGCCAGCGCCCCGCGCAGCAGCGCCAGCTCCGCCTCGGTGCGCGCGCGCTTGAGGCTGGTGGCCGCGTGCACCGCGGCGTCGCCGTACAGCGCCGGGTCGACGTCGAAGGCTCCGCCGGTCACGACCAGGGCGTCGAGCGCGTCGAGGTAGGACTCCGCCAGCGCGGGATGGTGCGGCAGCGCCACGGGCAGGCCACCGGCCTCGGCGATGGCGTCGGCGTAGTTGGCGCGCACGGCGTACCACGGGTACTTCGACCAGCCGCCGGCGGCCTCGGAGTCCAGGGTCAGGCCGATGGTCGGGCGCTTGGCGGTCATGGCCCGTTGCGTAGAGCAATGCGGGGGGCGGTGGAAGCCGAGCAAGGCCAGCGCTCTGCCCTGGACCCGCCAGGGCGAGCCGCCCTGGACCGGCCTTACTTAAGGAGTGGATTCCAAAGGCGAGCCTTTGGCGGAGTTTGAGGCAGAGCCTCAACCTTGCTTTCCTCACTTCCTCCGCCGCCTATGATTCGGTTTTGGACGTAGGCTGTTGGGAGCGATGCGGATGGGCGAGGCGCGTCTGGCTGAGGGCGGCACGGCGCAGGGCACGCAGGCGCCGCATCCGCGGTTCTTCTCGTGGGCCAGCCTGCTGCTGATCACGCCGCTGTGCGTGCTGGGCTCGGTGGTGGGCATGCAGGTGCTGGTGCGGCTCGGGGTGACGACGAACACGGCGCTGATCGGGGCGCTGGCGGCGATGGGGCTGGGGCGGGTGCCGCTGGGGTTCCTGCGGCGCTACCGCGACATCCACGTGCAGAACCTGGCGCAGAGCGCGATCTCGGCCGCGACGTTCGGGGCGGCGAACAGCCTGCTGCTGCCGATCGGCATCCCGTTCCTGCTGGGGCGGCCGGACCTGGTGCCGGCGATGCTGGCGGGCGCGGTGGCGGCGATGCTGCTGGACGCGACCATGCTGTACCGCATGTTCGCCTCCGACGTGTTCCCGGCGCACGGCGCGTGGCCGCCCGGGGTCGCGGCGGCCGAGGCGATCCGCGCCGGCGACGAGGGCGGGCGCAAGGCGGTGGTGCTCGGCGTGGGGCTGGGCGTGGGCGTGGTCGGCTCGCTGTTCGGGGTGCCGATGTCGGGCTTCGGGGTGGCGTTCATCGGCAATGCCTGGGCGCTCGGGGTGTTCGGCGCTGGGCTGCTGCTGCGCGGCTACGAGCACGCGCTGCTCGACCACCCGTGGCTCGCCTGGCTGGTGCCGGGCGGCGACATCGAGGCCGCGCACGTGGCGCAGGGCATGATGCTGGGCGCAGGCCTGGTGGCGCTGGGGCAGGTGGTGCTGACGATCCTGCGCCCGGCGCCCACTGCGAAGAAGCGAGGCGCGAAGGATCCGGGCGCGAAGGAGCGGGCCGGACGCGGCAACGGGCCGGACGCCGTGGGGGCGGCGGGCGAGTCGCCGGGCCACGTCGCGGCGGGCGGCGAGGCGGAGGCGGGGCCGACGCCCCGGCAGTTGCGCGCGACGCTGGGGCTGGGCGCGGGGCTGTACCTGGCGATCGCGGCGGGGATCGCGGCGCTCGGCGGGCTGGCGGGCGGGATGAGCATGGGGATGCTGGTGCTGTTCGTGGTGTACGCCGCCTTCGCCGCCCTGCTGCACGAGCTGATCATCGGGCTGGCGGGGATGCACTCGGGGTGGTTCCCCGCCTTTGCGGTGGCGGTGGTCTCGCTCGCGGTCGGCATCCTGATCGGGTTCCCGGCCCCGGCGCTGGCGCTGCTGGTGGGGTTCACGGCGTCCACCGGGCCTGCCTTTGCCGACATGGGCTGCGACCTCAAGGCCGGCTTCCTGCTCCGCGACCAGGGCGCGGACCTGGCGTTCGAGCGCGACGGGCGGCGCCAGCAGTACTACGCGGCGATGTTCGCGCTGGTGGTGGCGGCGCTGACCGTGCTGGTGCTCTACCCCGGCTACTTCGCGCGCGGCGAGGTGGCGCCGGTGGACCGCGTCTTCGTCGCCGCGATCCGCGCCGGGAGCAGCCCCGCGGTCGCGCACGCGCTGATGCTGTGGGCGATCCCGGGCGGGGTGCTGCAGGCGCTCGGCGGCTCGCGCAGGCAGATCGGCATCATGTTCGCGACCGGGCTGCTGCTGGACTCGCCGCTGGCGGGGTGGGCGGTGGTGGCGGGCATCGCGTGCCGGCTGGCGTGGGAGCGCCGGGCGGGCGAGGCGGGGCGCGGCGACATGGAGGTGTTCGCGGCGGGCTCGATCGCGGGCGACGCGCTCACCAGCTTCGCGGGCTCGGTGATCCGGGCGTAGGCGGGGCGGAGGCAGGCAACCTGGACCTGCCCTTCTTCAAGGAAGGCAATCCAAAGGCCCGGCCTTTGGCGGAGTTTGAGGCAGAGCCTCAACCTTGCTTGCTCCACGCGTCACTTCAAAGGACCATTGATGACCATTCAAGAAACGGGCTTCCAACGGCCCCCGGGTCTTTAGTAGGTCCGGGCACCCGACCTTGCCTGCCGCCGCGACGGCTGGCGTGCGGGTCCTCTCGACGGCGCACGCCTCATCCCCTGGCCCGAGGCGCGACCCCGCAGGGCCCGGGGCCAAGGCAGGACCCGGCCGGGTGCGGAGCAGCAGGCGGGCGCCCCCGCTCGACCATACAATAGCGTGGCACGAGTGTTGCAGGTCGTTTCTTCGGCATGAAGCCAGCCGGCAACTTCGCTGGCGAATTCTGCAGAACGGGGACACGTCTGTGTTGTTGAGAACGAGAAGTATTCTACCTGCGATTGCGGCGATCGGGTCCGCTGCTCTCGCCGCCTCGCCGGCCGGCGCCGCGGAGGCGTCCAGGGTCAGCGGCAACGTGGCGCAGTGGGTCGGCCACGCCGTCGCGGCGGGCGAGGCCCCCGCCGCGCAGAGCGTCGCCATCGTCGTGCACATGCGGCTGCAACATGCCGACGACCTGAAGCAGGTGGCCGACGAGGTCTCCAGGCCGGGCAGCCAGTCGTACGGCCACTACCTCTCCGCCGCCACCTTCAAGGCGAGCTTCGCCCCGGCCGCGGCCGACGTCGCGGCGGTGCAGGCGATGCTGGCCGGCGCCGGCATGTCCGACATCTCCGTGGGCGCGGCCGGCGCCACCGTGTCGGCGACCGCGACGGTGGCGCAGCTGCGCGCCACCTTCCACGTCACCCAGCAGCTCTACAGGACCGGCGCCACCACGATGCGCGCCAACGCGGAGGAGCCGACGATCCCCGCGGCGCTGGCCGGCAAGATCGTCTACATCGAGGGCCTCGACGACACGACGTTCCTCAAGCAGCCGCAGCACGTCTCCGCCACCGCCGGCGCGCTGCTGGCCCCGGCCGGCGCGAGCACCGCGTCCGCCGCCGGCGCCTCGGCCATTGGCGGCGACCGGCTCGCCGCGGCGCAGCCCGCGGTGACGCCGCCGCCGGTCGCCGCCAGCCTGCCCTCGCCGTTCTGCGACACGTATTTCGGCGACCTCAAGGCGACGCTGAGCACCAAGCCGGGCCCTTACGCCAAGACGATACCCTGGCTGGTGTGCGGCTACACGCCGCAGCAGATCCGCGCCGCCTACGGCTTCGACAAGGTCAAGCTCGACGGCACTGGCGTCACCGTGGCGATCATCGACGCCTACGCCTCGCCCACGCTGATGGCGGACGGCAACCGCTACGCCGCCAACCACGGCCTGCCGCCGCTCACCTCGGCCAACTTCACCGAAGTCATCCCCAAGGGCATCTACAACCTGAGCCCGGCCGAGGTCAGCAACGCGTACGGCTGGTGGGGCGAGGAGTCGCTCGACCTCGCCGCGGTGCACGGCTCGGCGCCGGGCGCCTCGATCGTCTACGTCGGCGCGCGCGACAACGGCACCGCGCTCACCGTCGCCCTGCTGAACACGATCTACAACCAGCAGGCCGACATCATCACCAACAGCTACGGCAACAACGGCGAGGCCGTCTCGGCCGCGGACGTGGCGATGGAGGACCAGGCGTTCATGGCCGCCGCCGCCATGGGCATCACCGTGCTGTTCAGCTCCGGCGACTCCGGCGACCTGTCGCAGATCAACGGCGTCGCCACCGGCTCGTGGGAGGCCACCAGCCCCTACGTCACCGGCGTCGGCGGCACCTCGCTGGCGGTGACGGACGCCGCCGGCAAGAAGGCCGAGTACGGCTGGGGCACCTACCGCGCCTATCTCGCGGGCACCACCGTCAACGGCGGCACCTCGATCACCACCAGCGGCCTCGCCCAGGCCAAGGTGGCCGGCGTCACCCAGAACGCGTTCGCCTTCTACTCGGGCGCGGGCGGCGGCATCAGCCTGATCGAGCCGCAGCCGGCTTACCAGGTCCCCGTCGTCCCGGCGGCGCTGGCGACGACGCTCAACCAGGGCAACGGCGACAGCGTGCCCCTGGCCCCGCGCCGCGTCAGCCCCGACGTCGCGATGGTCGCGGACCCCTACACCGGCTACCTGTACGGCGAGACCTACACCATCGCCGGCGACCCCGGCAGCGACAGCGGCTGCACCGCGATCTCGGACACCACGGAGTACTGCGAGGGTGCCATCGGCGGCACCAGCCTGTCCTCGCCGCTGATGGCCGGCGCGGTCGCGCTGATGAACCAGGCGCGCCTCGCCCGCGGCAAGGCGGTGGTGGGGTTCGCCAACCCGCTGTTCTACTCGACCAGGATCGGCACCGGGGCCGCCTACAAGGCCGGCGCGTTCAACCAGATCGTGCCGCCGGCCACGCCGGTCTCCGTGCTGCGCGGCTACGCCAACGACCTGACCCGGGTGCGCGTGGTCACGATCAACTCGGTGACGACGCTGGCCGAGACCACGCCGTTCCCGCTCCAGGTGTGCGGCCTGCCGATCTGCGAGGGGCTCAACGACGTCTTCAACGTGGTGACGCCGGGCTACAACGACGTCACCGGCCTCGGCGTGCCCTACCTGCCGGCGCTCGTGAAGGAGTAGGCCGGGGAACGCCCACGCGGCCGGCCTGGCCGCGTGGGCGGCGACTGAAGCAGGCAAGGTTGAGGCTCTGCCTCAAACTCCGCCAAAGGCAGGCCTTTGGAATCCATTACTTCAGTAAATCGGTTTCCAAAGGCCTTGGCCTTTGGCGGGTCTGGGCAGAGCCCAGCCTTGCTTCTTCTCTGTCACAGCAGCGTCTCGTATCGCGGCAGCCGCCACGCCGCCGGCTCCTCCGCCGCCAGCGCGTACCACTCCTCCACCAGCGGGTGGGCGCGCACCGCGTCGCAGTATGCCCAGGCGTCGTCGGGCAGCGGCGGGCGGAACGTCAGCGCCCGTGCCGCCACCGGCGCGTACATCGCGTCCGCCGCCCCGAACGCCTGCCCGAACAGGAACGGCCCGCCCCGCCCGAACCGCGCCCGCGTGTCGCGCCAGATCGCGGCGACGCGCGCGAGGTCGCGGGCCACCGCGGGGTCCTGCGCCAGCGCCGGCCCCAGCGCCGCGTAGTCGGGGCGCCCGAGGTTCATCGGCATCGCCAGGCGCAGCGCCCGGAACCCCGCGTGCATCTCCGCCGACACCGAGCGCGCGTGCGCCCGCGCCGCGCCGCCCGCCGGCCACAGCGCCGGGGCCAGCTCGGCGCAGTACTCGCAGATCGCCAGGCTCTCCCAGACCCGCGCGCCGCGGTGCTCCAGGGCCGGCACCAGGCCGCTCGGCGTGGCGTCGCCCAGCGTGGCGCCGGCACCGAGCGGCAGCACGCGCTCCTCCACGTCGAGCCCGGCGAGCCGCACCGCGAGCCAGCCGCGCATCGACCACGACGAGTAGCGCCGGGTGCCGAGGGTGAGGACGCCGTCAGGCATGAGCGAACTCCTGGGGAAGGCAGGCTCTGCCCCCGCTGCTCCTATATCAGCAGCCCTCGGTGTTGGCCTGTCAGAAAGCAAGGCTGGGCTCTGCCCAGACCCGCCAGGGGCGAGCCGCCCCTGGACCGGCGTGACTTAGGAGGGTAGGCGCCGCCCCCTGGCGGAGCCTCGGCCCCGCCTCACTCCGGCTGGCACGCCTCGCACCAGTACAGCGTCCGCCCCGCCATCGCCTCCGCGCGCACCGCCGCCCCGCACACCCGGCACGGCTGCCCGGCCCGGTGCGCCACGTAGCTCGCCTCTCCCCGCCGCACCGCCCCGCCTCGCCGCCCCGCCGCGCGGTGCTCCGGCCGCGTGGTGACGATCCGCCCCCGCGCCACCCCGTCGCGCATCAGCGCCCGCAGGTCCGCCCAGATCGCGCCCCACTCCGCCTCGGTGACGTCGCGCCCGGCCCGGTGCGGGTCGATGCCGGCGCGGAACAGCACCTCCGCGCGGTAGATGTTGCCGACCCCGGCCACCAGGTCCTGGCGCATCAGCAGCAGCCCGATCGCCGAGCGCGACGCCCGCACCGCCCGTCCCGCCGCGCCGGCGTCCGCGTCGTCGCGCAGCGGGTCCTCGCCGAGCCGCGCCCTCGCCGCCGCCCTGCCCTCCCGCGTCTCCAGCACGCACGCCGCCGGGCCGCTCAAATCCGCCACCCGATCGCCCGCGAGCAGCCGCAGCCGCACCAGCCCGCGCGGCGCCGGCGGCCAGGCCTCGCTCTCCCCGCCCTCGCTCTCCCCGCCCCCGGCCCGCTCGCCCTCGCCGCTCCCCGACGCCGCGACGAAGCGCCGCGCTTCCACCGCCGCGTCCGGCTCCTCCGCCGCGAGTCCGGCCGCCGCCTCGTCCCCGGCCTCCGCCTCGTCCGGCGCGGCGCCGCCCGCGCGGGCCGGTCCCGCGCCGCGCCCGCCCTCGCCCGCCAGGCCCGGGCCCGCGAACCGCCAGCCGCCGTACAGCCCCAGGTGCACGCGCAGCCACACCGCCGCCTCGCCGCCCTCGAAGCCGAGGAACAGGTGCTTGCCGTGCGCCTCCGCCCCCGCCATGCGCAGCCCGTCGAGCACCGCGGCGCCGGCGGCGAACCTCCCCTGCGGGCTGGACGCCGCCACGGTACGCCCGACGAAGCAGCGGGCGAACACCCCGGCGAGACGGTGGATCGTGTGACCTTCGGGCATGGACCTCGACGCAGGCTGGGGGAAGCCCGACCTGGGCACCGCGCGCCGAAGGGCAAGCGGCGACGCGCCAGGAAGCGAGCAAGGTTGAGGCTCTGCCTCAAACTCCGCCAAAGGCTCGCCTTTGGAAACCACCACTCAGCAAAGCCGGTCCAGGGGCGGCTCGCCCCTGGCGGGTCTGGGCGGAGCTGCCAAAGGTTCCGACGATCCGCTTGGATCGTAGGGAATGGCAGCGGAGGGAGAGCCCAGGCTTCCTGCCTTGCCGCCCGTGCCGGCACTCCCCGGCCCGGCCGCTGGACCCCCGCTCCGCCCCGGGGCAAGAACGCCCCATGGCAGACCCTCCCCCCCCGCCGATGCAGGCCGCGCTGGACGAGGCGCGTGCGGCGGCGGCGCGCGGCGAGGTGCCGGTGGGCGCGGTGGTGCTCGGGCCGGACGGGTCGGAGCTGGCGCGCGCCGGCAACGCGGTCGAGGCGGAGCGCGACGCCTCGGCGCACGCCGAGCTGCGGGCAATGCGCGCGGCGGCGGCGCGGCTGGGCTCGCCGAGGCTGTCGGGGTGTACGCTGGTCGCGACCCTGGAGCCGTGCGCGATGTGCGCGGCGGCGTGCGTGCACTTCCGCGTCGCGCGCCTGGTGTTCGGCGCCTACGACCCGAAGGGCGGCGGGGTGGAGCACGGCGCGCGGGTGTTCGCGCGGCCGGGGTGCCTGCACCGGCCGGAGGTGGTGGGCGGGGTGCGCGAGCAGGAGGCGGCGGCGCTGCTGCGGGAGTTCTTCGCCGAACGGCGGTGAAGCAAGCAAGCTTGGGCCCCGCCCAGACCCGCTCCTGCTTCAAGGCGGGGGCGAGCCGCCCCTGGACCGGCACACGGAAGCGGCACGTCGGAGGGCCTCGGCCCTGCGTCCCGTCCCGCCAGGCTACGCCCCCGCGGTGAGCCAGACCTCGCCCACGGTGTGCTCGTCGCCCTTGGCGGCGAGGAAGCGGACCAGGTCGAACGGCCGGCGGCGCCGCTCGTCGAGCGTGCCGGACAGCGTCGACTCGCGGCAGGTCCCGTCGAGCTGCGCCGCGATGTCGCCCAGGGTGATCTGGAGGCGGCAGGACGGACCATCGGCGCGGCCGTGCACCGGGCCGCTGGCGACCACGCGGCCGTCGGCGTCGAGCAGGACGGCGGCGCCCTCGAAGCGCCCGTCCGGCCCCGTCGGGCCCAGGCCGACATGGAGGAAGCGGCGGCCGACGCTGCCGTGGTAGGCGCGCGGCTGGCGCCGCACCGCGGCGAGCGCGTCCGGCGACGCCTGCGCGGCCGCCGCGACCGCCGCCTGCGCGCGGGCGGGCGCGGCCTGGAGCGACAGCAGCGCCACCCCCGCGAGCACGAGCCCCGCGCCTCCTGCCGCGGCCGTGCGGGCGATGCGCCGTGCGTCCTGCCTCACAGCCACCCCCGCCACCTGAACAGCGCCAGCGGCCCCGCGACGCTGAGCGCGATCAGCGCCAGCGCGTAGGGGTAGCCGTACGCCCAGTCCAACTCCGGCATGTTCTTGAAGTTCATTCCGTAGATGCTGGCGATCAGGGTGGGCGGGATGCCGATCAGGCTGACCACGGTGAGCACCTTGATGCCGTTGTTCTGCTCGATGTTGAGGAAGCCGAGGGTGGCGTCGAGCAGGAACTGCACCTTGCCGGTGAGCTGGGCGTCGTGGTCGGCCAGCGAGGCGATGTCGGCGCGCACCGAGGCGCAGCGCGCGTGCAGGTCGGGCGGCGTCCACGGCAGATGCGCGTCCGCGACGTAGGCGGCGATGCGGCCCAGGCCGAGCAGGCTGTCGCGCAGGTGCGAGACCAGGTCGCCGGCGCGGCCGATGCGGCGCAGCACGCCGCGCAGCGTGGCGTCGCTGCGCCCGCCGCGTCCGGAGCGGTGCTCGGCGTGGAAGATCGACTGCGACAGCACGTCCAGCTCCGCGCCGGCGTGCTCCAGGATGTCGGCGGCGCGGTCCACCATCGCCTCCATCAGCCCGACGAACGCGTCGCTGCTGGAGAGTGGGGTGCCGGAGAGTGGGGCGCCGGGGGGCGGGCCGGGCGTCGCCGGGGCGGGGCTGGCGGGGTCGGGCGGGCGGGCCGACAGGGTGCGGGCGAAGCTGTCGAAGGCGCCGAGCCGGCTGTAGCGCACGCTGAGCAGGTGCTGCTGCGAGAGCACCAGGCCGAGCGGCGTGACCAGCATCGGCCCGCCGTCGTCGGGGCGGGCGACGATCGAGGTGCTGAGGTAGAGCGTGTCGCCCTCGCGCTGCAGCCGGCTGGAGGCCTCGATCTCGGCGATCTCCTCGCGGGCGGGCACGCGCAGGCCGGTCAGGCGCGCGGCCAGCGCACGCTCGGCGATGGTGGCGTCGAGCAGGTCGAGCCACACGCCCTGCACGGGGCCGTCGGGCGCGTCGCTCAGCACGCGGGCGGGTGCCCCGCCGGGATGGACACTCAGCATGGATCGCGGGCTCCCAGGGTGGGGCGGAGTGTAGCAGCGGCGCCGGAACGACCGCGAGGGGCCGGGCAAGGCCCTGATGCGTCGGCAAGGCAGAAAGCAAGGCTGGGCTCCGCCCAGACCCGCCAGGGGGGAGGCCCCCCTGGACCCGGCGCACCTTAAGTAGAGCCGGTCCGGGGGGGCTCCCCCTGGCGGAGTTTGAGGCAGAGCCTCAACCTTGCTTAACTTGCTCACTCCAGAGAGCCGCTGGATACGACCGGTCGCACCGCGCGCGGTTGCGCGCAGGCCATGAGGAGCCTCCCGCGATGTCCATCGAGCCCCAGCCCTGGGACGACGCCCGTGCCCGCGCCGTGCTGCGCCGCGTCTTCGACGCGGGCGTGGCCGCCGCCAACCCGCACCGCGTGCTGGCCGCGCACCTGCCGGAGAAGCCGCGCGGCCGCTGCGTCGTGGTCGGCGGCGGCAAGTCCGCGGCGGTGATGGCCGCGGCCCTGGAGGCGGCCTGGCCCGACCTCGTGGAGGACGGGCGCCTGTCCGGCGTGGTGGTGACGCGCTACGGCCACGCGGTGCCCACGCGGCGCATCGAGGTGCTGCAGGCCTCGCACCCCGTGCCCGACGCGAACAGCGAGCTGGGCGCGCGCCGGCTGCTCGACGCGGTGCGCGGCCTCGGGCCGGACGACCTGGTGCTGGCGCTGATCTCGGGCGGCGGCTCCGCGCTGCTGGCGCTGCCCGCGCCTGGGCTGACTCTCGCCGACAAGCAGGCGGTCGGCCGCGCCCTGCTGGCCTCCGGCGCCACGATCGGCGAGATGAACGTGGTGCGCCGCCGCCTGTCCGGCATCAAGGGCGGCCGGCTGGCGCAGGCGGCCTCGCCCGCGCGCGTGGTGACGCTGGCGATCAGCGACGTGCCCGGCGACGACCCCGGCACCATCGCCTCCGGCCCCACGGTCCCGAGCCGCGACCCGCCCGACGCCGCCGCGGAGATCGTCGCGCGCCACGGCCTGGCGCTGCCCAACGCGGTGGCGGCGCTGCTGGCGCTGGGCGGGCCGGGGCGCGCCGGGGTGGCAGAGGCCGACGTGCGCATGATCGCCACCCCCGCGATGGCGCTGCACGCGGCAGGCGAGGCGGCACGCGCCGAGGGCCTGGCGACGCTGATGCTCGGCGACGCGCTGGAGGGCGAGAGCCGCCAGCTCGGCACCGCGATGGCCGGGATCGCGCGCAGCGTGCGCCGCCACGCCGAGCCCGCCCGCGCGCCCGCGGTGCTGCTGTCGGGCGGCGAGACCACGGTGTCGATCGGCGCCGCGACGCCGGGGCGCGGCGGGCGCAACACGGAGTTCCTGCTCGGCCTCGCCGTGGCGCTCGACGGCGACGCCGGGATCTGGGCGGTCGCCGGCGACACCGACGGCATCGACGGCACGGAGGACGCGGCGGGCGCCATCGTGGCGCCGGACACGCTGGCGCGGGCGCGGGCGGCGGGGCTGTCGCCGCGCGCGGTGCTGGCGGCGCACGACAGCTACGGGCTGTTCGCGGCGATCGGCGACCTGGTGGTCACCGGGCCGACCTTGACCAACGTCAACGACCTGCGCGCGGTGCTGGTCGCCTGAGGCGAAGGCAGGAAGCAAGGCTGGGCTCTGCCCAGACCCGCCAGGGGCGAGCCGCCCCTGGACCGGCTCTACTTAGTAGTGGATTCCAAAGGCCTGCCTTTGGCGGAGTTTGAGGCAGAGCCTCAACCTTGCTTTCTTCGGGATTGACGCCGCCCCCCGAGGCTGGGACAGCGTCCCTGCGCGACCTCCCGCGCCGGAGCGGCACGGCCCGATGGTGCGCCTTCTCCTGACGCTGCTCGCGTGCCTCGCCCTCGCGCCGCGCGCCGGGGCCGCCGAGCCGCGCCGCGGCGGCACGCTGCGCCTGGTGGCCCACGCCGCCGCCGGCAGCATCGACCCGCAGGTCAACGACACCGCCCAGTACTGGCAGCTCTTCGCGGTGAGCTACGACGGCCTGCTCGCCTACCGCAAGGCGGAGGGCGCGGACGGCCTGGTGCTGGTCCCCGACCTCGCCGACGCCCTGCCCCAGGTCAGCCCCGACGGCCTGCGCTACGAGTTCCGCCTGCGCGGCGGCGTGCGCTTCAGCGACGGCCGCCCGGTGCGCGCCAGCGACGCCGCCGCCTCGCTGCGCCGCGCGTTCCGGGTGGCCGGGCCGGGCGCGGGCTTCCTGGGCGCGATCCAGGGCGCGGAAGCGTGCACCGCGCACCCCGACGACTGCCGCCTGGAAGGCGTGGAAAGCGACGACGCCACCGGCCGCCTCACGCTGCGCCTGGCCCGCCCCGACGCGCAGCTCGTGGCCAAGCTCGCCCTGCCGCCGGCCTCGGTGCTGCCGGCCGACGCCGTGCAGCATGACGCCGGCATGGCGCCGCCGCCCGGCACCGGGCCGTACCGGATCGAGGGCTACGACCCGAACCGGGGCCTGCGCCTGGTGCGCAACCCGGAGTTCCGGGTGTGGAGCGAGGCGGCGCAGCCGGACGGGCACCTCGACGCCATCGACTACGAGTTCGGCCTCGACGAGGAGGCGGCGATCACCGCGATCGAGAACGGCCAGGCCGACTGGACCTTCGACCAGCCGCCGTTCGACCGCCTGCCCGAGCTGGGCACGCGCCACGCCGCGCTGACCCACCTGCACCAGACCGACGCGATCTGGTTCATGGCGCTCAACGTCCACGAGCCGCCGTTCGACGACCCGCGCGTGCGCCGCGCGGTGGCGCTGGCGGTGGACCGCGACGCCGCCGCGCTGGTGTTCGGCGGCCCGCGCATGGCGCTGCCGTGGTGCGGGATGCTGCCGCCGATCCTGCCCGGAGCCGACCCCGGCTGCCCGGTGGGCCACGACCCGGAGGCGGCGCGGCGCCTGGTGCGCGAGGCGGGCGCGGTGGGTGCGAAGGTGACACTGGTGGCCGACCAGAGCCCGGTGCAGCGCCAGCTCGGCACCTACCTGCAGAGCGTGATGGCCTCCATCGGCCTGGACGCCCGGCTCAGCACGCTGTCGGGCGACATCGAGTTCACCTACATCCAGAACAGCGCCAACCACGTCCAGGCCGGCCTCACGCCCTGGTATGCGGACTACCCCGACGCATCGGACTTCCTCGACGTGCTGGCGAGCTGCGCGGCGTTCCACCCGGGCTCGGACTCCTCGCTCAACATGGCCGGCTTCTGCGACCCGGCGATCGACGCGGCGATGCACCGCGCCGAGGCCGCCACCGGGGCGGACGCGGCCGCGCAGTGGGCGGCGATCGACCGCCAGGTGACGGAGCGCTCGCCGCTGCTGGTGCTGCTGGTGCCGTCCTACGTCGACGTGGTGGCCGAGCGGGTGCAGGGCTACGCCTACACGCCGCTGTACCACATGCTGCTCTCGGCGCTCTGGCTGCGCTGACGGCGGAGCCGGCAGCAAGCAAGCCTGGGCTCTCCCTCCGCTGCCATTCCAACGACCCAAGCGGGCCGTCGGAACCTTTGGCAGCTCCGCCCAGACCCGCCAGGGGCGAGCCGCCCCTGGACCGGCTTTTCTTGAGTGGCTCTTGTTGGGTTCCGGGGTGGTGATGAGTTCGTCACGCAACCAAGCCGGCGATGAGGATGCCGAGCAGGGCTTTGCCGCGTCGGCGCGCGTTATGCACGAACTGGAAGAAGCCGAGGTAGAGCG
>JAABUY010001256.1_pt1 | contig 35417 bp, 27 predicted proteins | sample 5560271 | NCBI WGS metagenome assembly JAABUY01 (sample SAMN10711886, study PRJNA513374) | rock metagenome | isolation source: Antarctica rocks | place: Antarctica: Victoria Land, University Valley
CCAGGGTATGGTGTGGGGGTTGCCGGCTTTTGTGCTGATGGGGGCGGAGGAGAGGCGGAGGAGGTTCGAGGGGATGATGGGGGGGAGCGGGGTTTTGGAGAGGGTGGGGAGGGTGGTTGATGCCGGGTGGTAGGTAAGGGGGCTAATTCTGCTGGAATGGAAGTCGGCATATCCAGAGTAGATATTTTCAAAGGGAATCTAGCTAGTGCTTTGATGTATCGAGGAATATACTGTAGAGTAAGTACAAGTGCTTGGGCTAGTATAGAGACGGCTAAATCCCACCACCGAGCACAACCATTGAAAGTCACCAAGACATTCGGTAGTAACAAAGTAACTAAAACAGTGCAGTCCTCAAGAATTCGAACCTCTCTACCCTACAATTCCTGAATTTCCCCAAAAAATCACAGCCGAAGCGATAGTAAAAAAGACAACCCGAGTCAAGCATAGGGGTATAATCCGCCCAACATCCCACAAGCCACGACCCCAACTCCCCGAAACCATGCTTGTACAAATTGACGTGCTCTTTCCCCTGAACAAAGACGCCTCTAAATGCTCGCCGAGACGCTTGCGATTATGCTAGGTAAAAAAGGGCGGTGACAAAGGAAAAACGGGCTGTGTGCTGGTATTACAGTGCTTGTAAGGATGGAACCTCTTTAACTTGCAGTGTCTCCATCGGCGTTCAGCTCTTCCGCCTCCTCCAAGATGTGCGTGATTCTTTTTAGGTTCTCAATCGTGCTCTTTCCGTGTCCGACCAGTAACAGCTTCTCCGCGTTAGCCGGCAGACCCAGATAAGTGGGTGGTTCCCTCTCCGGTAATCGGTCCACCCATTCCATAAACTCCGGCATCCCTGTTCCGCTGGGGACGGTCAAACTTCCCTCTCCATTGGTGTAAATGTCTGTTTCGATGCCTTGAGCACCATCGACAAGTTTGTGGTCGTCGTCGAAGGCGGCGGGGGTCAGGATGGTAGTGACGAGATTTGATAGATGCGCGAAGTCGGCTTCGTCGTCAATTTTACCGCCGTAGGTTTCAGTTATGAGGGTACGGATGAGGGCCCAGGGGATTTTAGTGGGGGCGATATTGGTTCTACCTTTCGCTACTGCTTCGATCCAGGTGTCGATGATGTAGGCTGCGCACTCGTACTAGACAGGGTTAGTTGAATGAGCTGCCAGAGGGTGATATTCGCCTACATCGCTATCATTGAACTCCCAAAAGCCCTTCCACCCCAAGGTCGGCGCATAACGTAATCGCTCTTGAATCACAGCGTGCAAAAAGGACAGGAGCAAGTAAAGTCTGGCCTTCTCTGCAGGTTGCTTTGCCGCTCTAGTAAACACAGAAGACAACGAGTCTCTCATGTTCGCTCTAACACCCGCTGGTTGCTCGTACATTAATACGCGAGACGCTCGCAATAGGTTGACTGGAATTTTAGGGCTGGCTTCCATAGACAGGAAGAGTCTGAAGTCAGCATGTGGTTTTAGTGAGTTCAGTCGTTTTTCCAGACTCTGAAGCCATAATGGCGCAAGATGTACGTTCTTAATCAGAACCCAAGATCCATTGGCAGCGGCGTTACTGATGGCTTTGTCGGCACTGGCAGGACCCTCGTTCGAACCCATTGCAATGTTTGAGCATTGAGCCTTCATATTTCCAACCAGACCATCGACCTTGTAGCTGGCATCAAATCCAGGGCTCGAGCTTAGGGCAATAGGTGTCGTTGGTGGTACTTGTCCGACTACCTCTTTGAGATCACTGCTGGTTTCTAAAACCCCTTTACTAAAAGCAGCGGTGACAAACTTCTCTGCTGCTGGTATGAAACGATCGAGCCTGAAAAGTTTGACTAGAAGGAGCGATCGGAGGTGTTGATCTAGGACACTTGTACCTTCGTCCCATACCACAGGCACGAAGTTCTCTGCCAATTCCTCTGTGAAGAACCGGTCCCAGTCGATTTGGGACACCTTAGGAATGTAATCTTTCAAGGTAGGTACGCGGGCAGCCTTGGCCTGCAGACCCGATATACCTTGACCATCTACTGAGAGATCATGCCCTGCTATGTTTGGATCAAGGATACTGTCTAACAAACTCTTGTCCATCTGATAAGGTGAAGCTTGGGCAAGCAGCATGCCAAGAGCAATGCGGTCTTTCTGTAAGAGACTTAGAGACGTCCGTTGAAAGGTCGTAACAAATAGATCACGTAGGATGATGCCTCCTCGAGTGGAATAGTCCTTTGTGCCTTGCAAATGTGGATTGCTGTGCAGTACCGAGTTGAAGATATCCACGAAATATTGCAGAGAGAACCGGTAAAAGTGGTTTAAGTGATAAAGCTGCTCTAGGACAGCAAACACAGCACTGCACGCCCGGGCGATCGTCCCGTACTGCAAGGTGATTGTCTCGACTTCAGCCATTACACCTTCCGTCTCCGACATCTTCTTAGATATTTCTGCAGCCTCCTTCTTAAGAGTCTCGAGCGTTTCGATGACTACATCATCATCTAGTATGTTACCTCGAGACTCGTTCAAGGCTTGCAGCAGACGCTTTTCAAGGCCTCGCAAGTGAGTATTAAATTCGCCTTGCATCTTGACAAGGTTCGATCTTCTCTGATCGACGTCTGGACGTTCGGACTTTAGGACTTCATTGAGCGACTGAGTCTGTAGACTGCTTTGGGTCACCGTAAAGTTGACAAAGGTGGTCCGACTGCAGATATCAGGCGGGAATACAGCAGAAGGGTCTCGCGTCGAGAGGTAGAGCTTGAAAGCGGGGGAGAAGTCGATTTCTTGTTTGCCCAGCTGAATCAAGACACGGCCACCGGTCTTTTGATATTCCTTGTTGAGCACATGGTTGAGTACTGGATCTAGATGCTCGGCATCCTGTATCAAGATGGGATTTCCGAAGCGAAGCGAGCTTTCCAGCTGTTTTATGAACGAGTCGTCCAAGAAGCTCGTGACTGTCAATCGGCGCCCCTTGGTTGCATTTTGCAGAAACTCTGTAGCACGACCAGATGGGTCAATGATTAATGGGTAGCGGTTGAAGCGTTGTAAAATGATGGCGTTTTCGGTACAGAGGTCATCGACTGGTAGACGGCTCTCATGCCAATTCAGTCGTTCGTCTGCAGTAGACAAATACTCCGTGATCGGATTTGGTGTCTTATACTGGATCCCGGATAGTGCCAAGTGACCAAGCCAATCATCAGTCATCGCTTTCCGAAATTGTTGATCAAAAAGTCCACCATAGGCAAGAAAAGCTGCAGCTACCAGCACATCGCCGACAATGGTGCTGATTTGGGTCTCGAAAGACTTGCTTCCTTCCTCCCAGCGTGATCGTTCCGATGAGAGACTGTCAAGAAGCTTCACGCTTCGGTTAACCTTGTTCTCCACGCGGGCCATCTCGGTTTTGATGGCTTGTGTCTCACTGATTAGCGCCGCGTACTCCCACTTATAGGTGGCGATGCTTCGCTCCAGGTTGACAATAGTTTTCTCAATGGCCTGAGCCTCTGCTTTGGTCTGTAGAGCCTGCTCCTCGAGTTGGTCGGCTTCCTCGCGTAGGGGACCGATGCGATCTAAGATTGCAGAATAATTGACCTGCGCTTCAACCCATTGCACGAGCGGTCCGCAAGCCTTACTCGCACGATTGACCCTTTCGTAAGTGAATTCTTCCTTGGATAGGAAGTCGTTCTGCATCCTGAGACGGTGGTTTCTTGTCATCTGTCGCTCATTGTCATAACCGACTATGCTAGCAATGAAGTCGTCTCGTCGTACAATCCCCTGGATGGTTTTCCAGCTGTCAGCTTTATGACCAAGTAAGGTACATACGGCCTCCAAGGCAAGCTTGACTCCTGCTGGCGGATTGCCCATCGACCGCACTTCGGTCAAGTGCTGGCGTTTGATATTGCTAACACTTTCTTGAGCATCTAGGACTGCAGGTTCTGCCTTTTCTAAATCGGCATTGACCACTTCTTTTCGTTTTGCAACCTCTTCTTCTTGCTTGTCAAGGTCAATTTGAATTTTCAATGAAGTAGCTTTGCGTTGCTCCGCTTCACGCTGGTCAGCGATCATCCGCTGCAACTTTTCGTTGGCCTCGGCATCCTTCTTTTCGAGTTGCTTTTTTTTCTGAGCCAGGCTTGCTCTCAAGTCCCTGACCTTATCAACTGTGTCTCTCAACTTTTCCAACCCAACATTCAGATGTCGTTGTTGCTCTTCGAGGTCCTCACGTTTCTCATTCAAGAGTCGGACACATTGGGCAACGAAGTCGAGGAAATGTCGAGGTGTTAGGAAGGTTACTCGGCCTTGCTGCTTCAAGAGACGTTTGTTGAAGCGATGTAATGAGTGGTGAATATATACCATAGCATTTACCACGACATCACGATGTGTAGGCGGAAGGGAAAGATCCCGATACGCAACTGGAATGCTATCAGGGGCCACGAAATCTGCACGATCAAGGTCCACTGGTTGCGTTAACTCCCACCCAACCTGGAACAAGGCCTGGTCGGACCAGTCGCCAAACCAATTGAGAACGCATCTGTTGAACAAAGCTGGACTTGTCGCAGCCTTGGACGACAAACCATCTTCTGGCGGATTCATTGTGAAGACAATATGCAAATTCTTTACAATTTGCCCCGTGAACCACTTATACAACTCTTCCTGAGAGTCTAGCAGAAGACCTTGGCGCTGCGCACCTTCTTTGCAGGCGGTCATCAGTGCTGCAAACTCATCTCCCTCGAACAGACCAGGTATTTCGGCGTTGGCAAGCAATGTGTTCATGCGTTCGAGGAAGCCCGAATCCAAGACATTAGATTCATCCATAATGAAACAAACCTTCTCTCCTCTGCACCCAGAACGGCGAAGGACATCCCGCAAGTCGTCATCAAAGTCCTCTGCGGAGTACTTGCCATACACCTTGATTTGGAAGACTTTCAGCCCGTTCATCCATGCTACGAACCGCGACAGCGTCGTTTTGCCGCTTCCGCTAACGCCAATGAGGATTAGATGCCCTTGCGGTTGACGGAATACCCGGTCGATACGTAGTACGTGGTCAAGGACGTCATTGAACAATATGAGCGGCACATCCACCTCTTCTTCACAAAAAGTCTTGAGTCTTGCTTTGACGAAGTCTCTAAGTTGGTCGCGCTCAACAGGGATGTAGTCTTTAGAAAGCCAATTCGAGAATAGGATAGGCGCCTGAAGAGCCGCCTCGTCATCAATTGTTGGGAAATGTTCTAAAGCGATGCGATGTACTGTGTCTTCAGTCCACTTTCGCTCATCTTCAGCCACCAACCTATCTTGAAATAGTCGTAACGCCTCGTGAGCCCATATCCTGACCAGACCTTCAACAGTAAGAATCTCTAGTGGTCTTATAGCTTCGTACACACCACGAGCCCATCGAGTCAGCTCACGCGGCGAGTAAACGTAGTGTGGCTGGATCTTTGGGGTAAAGCGAGTTTGTGATTCCAGATACAACTGCACCATTGCTCTGGTAAGTGCTTCTGAGTAGCCACGTAAACTAGGGATAATCTTAAGAACAGCGCTGTTGAAAGTTCCATATATTTGTTGTAGGGAAACTTCTCCGGGGTAATCTACCATGATTAATGGAGCATGCCTTAGGAATCGTGCGCCCAGAGGCGTTCGGCCAGCATCAGTAGGGGGGTTACATGCTCCGACAAACTGGATGCGCTCAAGGGTAACCCATGTTTTATCTGACGTCCTCCAAAACCCGTTCTGCTCCACTAGTTGCCGTAGAAAAGAGATGGCTCTTTGTGTCCCATATTTATCTGGGGCAGGAAGGTTGATTTCGTCGCAGAAAAGCACCAGCCATCTTCCAATCTGTGTAGGGGACATGACAACCCCATTGAGAGTCTTTCTATATTCGCAGTACTGATCGAACGTCTTGATGAGTAGGTCCGGTGTAGTTGCGCTTGAGAAATTGAGGCCGACAACTTCCATGTTGGGCAATTTCCGCAAGGCACTGAACAGAGTCATAGTCTTGCCAGATCCTGGAGGACCGCACAGAATCAGCGGTTTATGTTCCGCGAGCCAGGAGTATAAGATATCTTCATGACGGACTGTGTCTAGGGTTGGTATAACGACATCAGTCTGAGAAATCGAATGAGTGTTGATTTCAATGTTTGGTACGTGCGACTGCCAAGGCGTCCAGTCGGCTTGAGGAAGGGAAACGTCGTAGTCGATAAGGGATGATGATTCACTGAGTGGGGTGTTGAATGTTGTGAGAGCAGCTATAACTTCGCCAAATGCCTTCCTTTCTTTCATTGGGCAGTCTCCGGCCAACGCCCATACTAGAGCTAGAAGTGTTTTTTTGGAGATGAATGATTCGACCTGCTCGGAATCTAATGAGAAGTCTTCGTGTTGCAGGTTGTAGTCTATAATTGTTCTACAAGCCTTGTTCAGCAGAGAGAACAGAGTATTCACGGCCCTAATCTCTGTGAATTCCATGATGTGGCTTAATCCGCAAGCTTCTCTAAGAGCGTTCTCGAGGAGATGTTCGGTACCGAAATAGTGCTGCAGGAGGTCTGCGACTTGACTTTGCACAATAAGTGCGCTCGCCGAAGCTTGGCCAGCTGTATCTTCGTCTAGCTCATCGAAAGCTGTACTTCGAAGGCCCTGGAGGTAATGTGATAGCATCATGTCTGACGTGACAGTATCATCGCTAAACCAAACCATGCCACACCGACTTACAGTAGCGAGAGTTGCGTACTTGAGCGTCTCCACTTCGAATAGAATACGAACGTTTGGTGGCAGATTCAGTCGTTCACCATTAGGCAGTGTCAACAACTTGTTATCGTCTAGAACACTGTTGAGATTCTCCACCCATTCCGGATCCACATCGCCATCGAAAACGATCCAATGTCGTTTGGCGTCCTCCCCGCGCAGATTGTCTACAATCTTTCTGAGAATGCTTGTGAATAAACCGTCTGTCCATTCGCGGGTTGTGCTATCGAGGCTACCATAGAGAGCTTCCTTAGACATTACCTTTGAGTCTATGATGTGGTAAACACCTTCTACCCCTTCGATGCATTGAAGCGCCCGTAGCAAGACTTTCCAGATGGCCGATTTTCCAGAGCCTGAATCACCAACCATCATTACACCATGATGAATGGCTTGAATCTGATATAGTTGAACTATCTTGGTCATCCAGGTTTCATTGATCACTAGGTGTCTCTCTGCTGCTTCGATACGAATAGCGTTCTGCAACTTTTCCAGATTCGCAGAAACGTACCGGATACCCGGGAAGGAATCTAGCTCAATGCTTTTCATAGTCTCGACATCATCGCGAATCAACTTTGGGGCGATAGTCTCACGAATACTCTGCACGATGATCTGAGCCTCTAGGGTTTCCTCAACCTGCGAGCGCTCACGAGTTGCCGTGATTCGAATGCGCTTGAGACCACCTGAGCTTACCAGAACGCTCTTCAATGCCCGTAAGCCGAAGTCGTAATGAGCTTGCTTCGTCAGTTGGGCTGCACAGTGGTCGAAGAAAGGTACAGCTTGCTTTGCAAGTTGCTTGGCATATTTGAATCCCTGAGAATAAAGCATGACTTCGGCAATTAGCTCTTTGTCCGGTTTAGACATGGCTACACTACGGAAAAGCTTCTTCAAATTGTCCGGCAGGTTGGATCGGCCTGCATAGCCTGGGTTCATGGTAATGAAGATGCCAGTGTTGCTGTTGACGGCGAATTGCCTCCCGACTAGCTCGACTCGCGCGTTCGCTTCGTTAGAACCTCTCTTCAAGCCAAGTTGAATATTCTGAATCTGCTGAGACACAGCCGAGAGTATACGCTCTTCCAACCGATTAAACTCGTCAAAGCACCCCCAAGCACCAACCTGACAAATGCCGAGGAAAATACGTCCCATTGCCTGGAAGTCAAAAGTGTCATCACAGCAGAACACAAGCGTAAACCTACCGAGCTGCACTCCAAGAGCTTTGACTGATTCGGTCTTACCAGTTCCCGCAGGACCGTACGGAGACCCTCCTAGGCGTTGAGCCATGGCTTGTGTCAGTGTAAGAAAGCAGCGATCCGTCAGCGGCGTACGAACTAGTCGTTCGGGCACACCAAGGTACTCAAATCCGTACGCAAGATCGGCATTTGCCATTTTGATTCGCAGGCGATCGATGAAGTCGCCTTCCGGCAAGTATACGTATCGCATCTGTAGCAGCCACATATAATGGAATGGCGAAGTCGCGCCAGCGCTGAGTAGCTTCCCAATAACATCGCGCTGATGAACGAACTCTGTTATGAGATGCTCGCACTTTCTCCTAACCAATAGTTCCAGATCTCCTAGCACGACTGAAGCTAGCAGTTCAAGTATCTTGACTTGTGTATCGTAAAGAGCGTCCATACCGGCACCACCAGAAGCCAGAGCCAGCTCAACCGACGTAGTCCATGCGACCTGAGTGGCCAATACAACGATCTGGGCAGGGAACTTGGTAAGATAGCCATCAAGAGCGATCCGATCGATATCAGTGGCGTCGCATATGGCTTGGAACGATAGTACGGCTTCACCAAGAAGTTCTGCTAACGACATCTTCATGTTGTTCTCCAAAGCGGCTAGCCAATCGTTTATTTTTGGCGTCTTGACAAGGGAGACTGGCCGCTTCAGATACACCTCTTCGCCCTCTTTGGAAGTGAATCCCGTTATCGTCGACTCTTCATCCATAAGAAGCCCCGATAAGCCTGCAAACATTTTTCGGAAGTGTTTCGCAATCCTCATGGTGTCGTTGCTGTTACCAATAATCTCAAGTAGGTCCTCATCACCTACGAAGTAGAATCTAGGGAATGAAATGCGTTCACGCTCAAGATACTCTCCTAGTGCCTTTTGAATCTTGTTGAGTAGCTCGGCAAGGCGCTCTAAGGACTTCTGCACTCCCGAGATGTTCAGGACATCTAGCACGAAAGGAGACTTGTAGACCTTCTTCAAAACAGCAAAGAACTCCGAGTTAATGTTTTGGAAGCGAGAGGATTCGATGGGCAACAAATGTTTTATATCCACATTGCCTGTAAAGACCCCCTCCAGATACACCCATTGTCGTTGCACATCAATCCAGACGTCGAAAAGTACGTGGACACGATTCAATTTATCCTCCCAAGTTGACGCCTCTTCCTCGAATTCTTTATAATAAGGGGAATGTCTCATGGCCTGTAAAGAATTCAGATTCTCACTGCATTTGGCGAATAGATCGTCCCAACCGCGTATCAGCCGGCATTTGTTTTGGTAATTGACAAGATCCAAAGAATAATTCTGCCATGTGTCTCGAACTTGCTTCAAGAACTCTTCCAAGGCCATTTCCCCTTGCGCCTGCGCAACAATATCACGAATTGTTGGTTCACTGGCGACTAATTGAAGATCCCAAACATTTCCCAGGCTCATTGACATCGGGGAATACCTCTTTCCAGGTTTGAGGGCTTTGAAGATCCTAACCCAGTGACGATCGCGCACTGCTTCTGATTTCATGTCCGATAAGAGAGGATTGACCTTCAGAAATTGCCGTAGGATCGATTGTACATGCTCGAAGGCGGCATATTGACGCATGCGACTCGGCATATCTTTCGTCATCTTAATAAGGCCATCGAGGGACTGGCGCAGTTTTCTTGGCTGTACGCTAGACCATAGTGTATCACGAAGTTCATTTACGCTATTCCATATTGTTGATAAAGCATCCCACACAGAGGTAAAATCTTGCACTTCCTCCAGAATTGTAGAAAGAATGTTGTTGGGGCTGCTTGGTAGATCCAGGGCCTCTTTGGCTTTAGTCACCATATCTGATTCTGACCGTAGTGTTGTGAGTCGCGACTGAAAAGACTTTAGGGTCGAGGATGCTACTGCCGGAGGAATGTTTCCAGATACTGGCTTCTCTTCGTTCCATTGGGCCAGGACCTCCCCAATCTTTCCGCCAACCACCTTGTCCTCTGTTGAGATCTTCGCGCGTAGAGCATCGGTCTGGTCATCCACGATCTTTACCTTCCGGCTCAGAATCTCATTTAGGGCAATCCACTCATGATCGACTTGCTCGACAGATAACCAGTCTGCTGCAAATTGGTATCGTTGCCGGGTAAGAGTTGTCTGACCTTGACGGAAAAGATCAACCTCCGGCTCCCACACTTCTACTTTCCTCCTGCACTGTTGGACAATTGTAATAAAAGAAACTGCCTGAGCGGTAGAAGATGCCTCCAGCGATTGGCCTTCAAGATCTCTGCGAGCCTTTTCGATTTCGGCGTGTATATCTCGCATGCGATTTCCTAACCGTCCAGCAAACTTCAAGAGTATCTCATGCTGCCAATGATCGTACTTGGCATTGACCTTGGTTTGAACTTGCTCATAATCAATGGTTACCGATCCAAAAGAGCGAGTCGACTCTGAGGTATCGAACGTTGTTCGGGTCTTTCGAATCTCTTGCAACAAGTGGAGCCATTTCTCGAGGTCCTCTCCAAGAACTTCATATACATGTTCCGATTGAAGATCCCATAACGACTGAAATTGAAGCCATTTGTCCACATAATTAGTGACTTCGCGTAGCTTATCTTCAACGGCGTTGTATACCGCCGATAGATCATCCATGCAGAGCCCAGGAAGGTACGTGAATTGTACCTTGGAAGACCCAGTACTTAGAATATCGACCTTCATCTCATATCTTGAAGACATGACGATGGGAAGGTCACACACGACACCAAGCCATCCGTGCAACTGGGATAACCAACTAGCGCGAGCGTGTTCTGGGGGAGGATCGAGATAGATGACTTGATTGCGCATGGATATTTCGTGGATAAGCTGTTGCAGTCTTGGAGCACTATCATCTCCTTGCTCTTGCACCGCTCGTCTATGTGTACTATCATCGTTCGCACCGTCCTGCTTCGATTTGACGAACGCCTCGACCCAGGAATGCATTGCTTTTCGAAGGCGCTCGAGTAGAATAATCTCAATCTTTTTGTTAGTCTCACTAACCCAAAAAGGTAGGTTTGAATAATTCTCAAGGTTCAGCTGGTCCACTGCAGTCTGAATGACCTCAAGTCGTGCAGTGAAATCGGAAGTATTATATGGACAGCTCCATAGGTCAGTCAACGCATGCTGAATTTTAGTGTAGGCTCCTTCTAGGGTGGACGTCTTGCTTTGTAGTATCGAAGCGACAGCCGCGAAATCTCGGACAAATTGGACGTGCTTACTTTCGCTGCGGCCAGCAGAAGCAGCTCGTGTCGTGGGACCACTTGAAAGATGAGAGATATGTTTGACTTGAACATCGTAAGAGTGCACAAATGATTCCCATTTCAGAGTCACCCCTTTGATTATAAGGTTCTGTACTTCCTTCTGATACCCGTTAAGTAGAATATTAACAGGAGACATTGAATCGATGACACGGCTGGTCTGCGCTAGACTGCGCACGCTTTCAATCAAGCTTACAGCATAGGGGTAAACGCGCTTTGCCTCCTTTGATATGCTGCTGATAGCATGAGGGACCTGATAGTTCAACCATATTAGATTCCTCACCTCTTTGAAGAGAGCAATAACTTGGGGATCGAAATTGATCGTCAATTCTAAAGAGTTCCCAAGCGCGCGATTTCTCGTTATACCGAAGAGTCGACCGGTGATCGAGATCCTGCGTCTCGTGACCTCGTGTAACCATGATTCGAAGATAGGTCGTGTGTCAAGTTTCTTGCGGAACATACTGCTTTCAGCCTGCAGCTTCTGTCCTTCCGAGTGAAGGGTCCAGTCTTTACCAAGCACGTCTTCAACCCTTCCCATGTAGCCGTCAAGCTGTCGCTCGATTTGACGAGCCCAGATGATAGCACCGGCTACTGGAGGGAGATCTCGAAGCTGTGCCATTGCGTGTGCCTCAGAATGCCCGTATTGCTGCTTAAAACGTTCGTGCAACGCGGCTATATCGTGCTTGACATTATCGATGAGCCGGGACTGATATTCACTGATCGCTCCGCGGATTTTCGGGCGAACGAACAATGCATTGAATTTCGAAAAAACGCGGAACATCTCATTGGCTGTCTTTGCCGTCGCTAGACGATCTCTGAGACGAGCGATGATGGAATTTTCAACCCTCGAAGTCCGTTCGTTATACGTGATCTCTGCCTGTATCCAAATTTGCGTTCCTTCTGGGGAGACATCAAGGACGTCTACATCCTTGAGAGCAGCGTATGCTTGGGTTACTTCCTCCACTGCATCAACATCGCCAATCTCCTCAACCAAAACGACCTGCTCACCACCGAAGTCTTGGGCGGAAGCGGCGTGTGAAGGTTTGGTCCCTAAAACATTGATAATGGTTCTCTGCAGCTGCTCATGATTGACACGGAAAGTGTTGACATAGTTCAGACGCTCCTGTAACTTTCCATGGCGAGAAACCACTTTGATTGGGATAAACTTTTCCGCCCTTCGCCGAGTCACCTCACGAGCGACATTGGTAAAATCTTTGACATTCTCATCCCAGGTTGTCCAAATGCCTTCCGCGGTTTCCATCACAGTCTCAAAATCCTTGAAATCCAGGTGCATCAGAGTCCGACCATGGAGAAGCGAGCGAAGCTGGGTTTCGAGATCTCCTGAAATAGCTGTAACAAGTGGTAGCGCACGAGCAATAGGGTAAGGGCAGATCCGGAGTTTTCTATTGAGGTGGTTGAATACCGAAACAACAGCATCCTGTATCTTGTGTAGCGACGTCGCGGCCAGCAGCTCGTCCAAAGGAAAGTCACGCATCAGCTGATTGTACTTTTGGACCTTGTCTGAGGAATCTTTCAGCCCAGTATCCGCACTGAAGCTGACGGTAGCTTGGAACCGCTTTGCATGACGCAGTATTTCCATAGTCAGTTGAACGCCATCGCTCTTCAATTGCATTTCGATGCCCTCTAAGGCGGACTCCATTGATAGCCAGAAATTGATCTCCTGGGCTGCTGAACCGCTGTCAGGATCCCGAGACATTTTCGTGATTGATTGTATAGACTTGATCCAGCCATTGACCGTGTTTTGTAGGTCGTTTAAGAATCTGCTATCGGTCAAAAGTTCGGAGGGTATAAGATCAATCGTTGGCTTGATACTTTGACTAGAAGCAGATAATATGGCCTCCTGAATAACATCTGGAAGTGGTAGTACCAGTTCAGGTATCTCGATGTTCTGCTGTAGATGGAGCAAGCTAAGTTCTAACTCCGCAAGCTTTTTCTTGGTTCCAGGCACGCCAGTTCTGCCATCGGTATCTGGGCGGCCCTTGCTGCCGTCCAGCAATCTCTGGCTCTGTGTGTAGGCATCGAAGTATGGAGATAATGCTAGATGTATTATGGAGTGCAAGACCTCGTAAGCAGAGACTGGAGCTCCCTGAGCGGTGTTTGAGTCGTGAAGTGTACCCAAACCTGGAAGATTAATGACCTGGATCTGTGCTGCAAGCGGCATACGAGGATCAATCGGGTGCGCACGCTTGATTAATGCCACAGAGGCGGTCGTGGTGGACGAATATGATATCTCGGACGATAGTGTGTAGGTATAGTGGGTGACATTTCCTGAAACCAGAGATCAGTGTACAACTCCCATCCGTGAGAAAGCCATTACTTACCTGATGAACCGTGAGAGCCACCTTCTATCGACTCTGTAAGAATGAAATCTTTTTGTACATATATAGCAACCTGCGACTCCGAGGCAAAGCGTGTGCATCGTTGTACAGTATCATGCTTTTTTGAGGTCGACAGCAAGCTTCCAGAACTCTCCAAATCTTCTGTAGAGGCTCCTAGTGTAATCTCCAGTAGGTCCACAAGATGCCGTATCACAAGGTCTGGATTTATGGTAGTTACTGAGCTTGAGGACGGGGCATGCCCGTTCGCCCCTGGAGATACCACTTCCATGGTAGATATCAGCGTCAATTATTTGAGGCTTCTCGTGGATAGACAGCAATAGAAAACGGCTTCATCATGTTGCCCACGATTTGGTGACGCCAGTGGAGCTGTCTGGTCGTCAGTAGTCGTTGTAGGGAACCTTCGTAAAAGGTTGTGAGTGTTGACGGGTAAATCTTTAATATTCAGATAACGCGCCGGCAGGGGGACCGCGGTAAGTCCTGATAAATCAACAGCCAGCAGCTAACTCCATCTTCAAATCACCTGTAACAACTTTTCCAATTACGATAAAAATATTTCATTATCTCAAATTTATCATGACAATCGTACTAATTATGGTAAGATCTACGGTAGGTCATGCGTGCTGAAGCTGTTTTGCATTGAGTACAATGAAACGGGAATTTCGCGAACAGGTAGGGTTCATAATTAGGAGATGAAGGTAGCCTCTGAGAAGAGAGTTCCCTCCTCAACCTTCTCTACCCCGTCGATATTGATTTTTAGAGCGAGTCTTTGTTGTGGAGAATACTGTGACCATTTATTAGCAGGGCATTGTGTTTTCAATGAAGACAGACAGCTGCATACCTGGTAGATATACGGCTTTGTCCCTGCCACGCCGCCGACGATGGTTTTGACGAAACCCGGAACTTTCGCCATCACGTCGACCTTATCAAGTCTCTTGCCCAAGCTGCCCCCCAACTCCGCATTCACAGGCTTACCATCTTTGGTTTTCCCACTCCACAAAAATTTTACTGCACCAGGCTCGGGCCAGTCATTGTCTGGATCTTCCTTTATCTCTGTATGCTGTGCAGAATGACCGGAGCCTGCACAAATAATTTCTCCATCCGTGGCGATCCCACCTACACTAACAACGGTCGATCCATACGAAGGAGGTGTGGTGTATTCCATCATAACTGCAGAATATGTAGGGGATTGGAAGTCAACAAAGTTCCACTTTGCGGCTGCGCATTATCAGCGAACCAATAGGTACTATTTGGATCTGGGTACATGCATACCAGCATGATGAGGTTTCATTCCCTGCAGAGCGTGGACGAAGAAACCTCTGCCCTGAAAATTCACTTCTCCCGCTTTGGTGATAATACTTCCATCAACCTTACATCGAGGCCAAAACGCATGTCTCATGGAACCCCAAGGATTTTGTGGATCGGTGCCAAAATAGCTTTTGCCGTCTTGGCCAACATGAAAACCAGGTGCTGTCCGTGTTATAGTCAAGTTGACAATGCTAGCTTCATTTGTGACGGACTTGACCAAGTAGGAAGTTCCATCTTCACTGAGAGTAACAGCACAGCCATCGGCATAGAATGAGAGCTTCTTATCGTCGAAACCATAGCTATCTAATGGGTCAGAAGACCAGAGCGGTGGGGTCTGTCCATCGGGATAGAAAATCTTGGTGTTGAACTGACATGTGGTCCGCATACCGCTGATGGATGGAAGAAAATCAGCAACTGCCACTGCCTATAAGCGGCTCTCTGCATGAAGTCTCACGCTACATTACTGTAGATTACTTGGGCCATGCCAATATGACCGCTTTCGGCCATGAGATAGAAGGTCTGTGTCTCCACACATGTGGAACCCATAGCAGCCCATTCCAAGTCCTCTGGTTTCAATTCTGTGTATGGGACTGTCTCAGCTTGTTTAGCTACCGACTGGATTGCTGAAGGCCCATAGATGGGCTCTTGCGTTCCGGCAACGTTCGCGACCCTGTCACTATCAGTCCCATGTTGGTTCAATACAGTTTGAAATCATGAACTTGCTGCTGTTTGATCCAATTCATGTTTGTGGGGTGAACTATCTACAATGTGAAATCTGTAGATAATAACAATCAAGAGGCAGATTACCAGCCATATACATACTGCACGCGCAGGGCAGCGTCATTATTGGCGTACATATCGGATTTTGGACGGGCCGAGCCGTTGCTACGAGCTTTCGCCGATCATCCGGAGTACAACTGAAATGTCTGATTCACGGGCTGCTCGACACACCGTAACACCTATCAACCCCCTAGATCATTACGGTTCCTGCTCATACAACCTCCTTGATCAAGCAGTTATACACGTATCAACTTCGGAGACGAACAGTCAGGACCATTTTCCTACAAAGGTATCACGACACAGGAGCCCAGGTGACGAGGACAAATAACTTCATTCTGGCGCGTGCCTTTTGTATACGTTGATTTATACGAAGCTTTGCCGAAGAATACGGTCTTTCTAGGGAAGAATTGGGCAATTTTTGAGGACCTCATCCGCGTCACAACATGGCTCGAAAACCAATAGCGAGGGATCAGATAGTGAAGCTCATAGTAGGAGCAGGCCAAGCCAGTCCAAGCCCTCCAGTGGGACCGGCCCTGGGTAGCAAAGGAGTCAAGAGCATGGATTTCTGCAAAGTTCGTTGTGCAAACCCCTATGAGAAGATTACCTCCTCATCTGCTGGTAGGAATTCAATGCACGTACTGCACACATGACGCCTGGTATCCCAATACCTGCCCGAGTGACCGTGCGGCCAGACCGATCCTTTCATTTCGAACTCCGTACACCTACTACATCGTATCTACTATTGCAAGCAGCTAGCGTCGAGGCACGGAAGAGCAAAATAAGAGGTGCCATGCAGCCCGGGAAAGAAAGTATTGGGGATATTTCTTTGAAACACGTTTACGATATAGCGAACATCAAGAGCTCAGAGTTGAGGTTATCCGGACTGAGTTTGCAAGGACTGTGCAAGAGCGTTATCGGACAAGCACAGTCGATTGGCATCACCGTTGTACCATAGTTGTTCTGCATCGAACACTTCGTCTGTTACACGGGCGTTGCTTCCACGTACATACTCTACAAGCCTCAATGCTTGCCCACCAAGTCCTCGCAATCACATTATCACCGCATAGCTACCTAGGTAATTAAGGCGTGCTATGGTATAATTACAGTAGCTCCACAATATCTAACCTGACGTACTAGCCCATCAATGATTAACGATAGGGTTCAGAGCTAGAAGAAATTTCTGATTAGAGAATTCAATCTCACTGGATATTTTCGCATAGTTTAGGTACCTAGGTTAGGGCTTGTATTTTACAATTTCCGGCGACTTTCACATTTGAACGATAGCCGTGTCCCGAGAGAATGTAAAGTGAAGACTTCAAAACGTATCAAGGTATCCAGGCGTGCCAGGTAAGGCAAGCGTGCTAAAGTAAGCTAGGCGTGGTAAGGTAAGGTAGAACTATTCTATACGGTATTGGGGTTAGTACACGTCTGAGAACTCAAGCACAACGGGCGAAAGGCGGGATCTGCATACATACATATGTTTATCGGCCCTACAAATACCACTGCGTGATTCCGCCTCGGCAGTGCTAAACAACGTCAACATCGAGTATCTGATTCATCCCACTATTAATAATCTTTAGTGTCAATATTTCTTTCCCATAAAGTACCCAATCATCGCAACATTCCCAGTATTGGGGTTTCTGAGGAGTCATTCGACAAAGAATCTTCTTATAGAAGCCGAATCTCCGAGCGGGCTTCTGCTCCTCGTTTACATCAACGCTCCTCTGGGCCGGCTCGCTATGGGAGTTGATTGAGCCTTGAGTTGATCTCATCTAAGGCTGTTGTTGCCGAATGCTGCTACCTCTCTGAAGGCTCTCGGATTGTTAAACAAGTAGGCGCATCCTCGCCGGCGACAAGCACCAGGCAATCCTACTTCTCGGACTTGAGCTAGCTTAAGGGCGCCAGATTTCTTTACTTCAAAACTACTCAGGAAGACATACGAGGTCCTGAGCATTGACTGCTTCGGAAAGCTCTTACTCTACAATCCTCTCAGAATGAACTTAGCCGACCCCCAACCTATTCATGACGAAGAAAATACCAGCACAGTAAAAGGTTTACTCAGCTTCCTCTTGAAATTGTGTCGTTAAGATGACTGATGGGTACATGTAGATAGCAGACGTCTTGTACCAAGCTTCGACCTTGGCGACACACAGACTACGTGTGCAGCTCCACAATCAGAGTCAGGTCAGCCGCAAGCTGTTCGGTTTGCGTCTGTGAATCAAGAGATAGAACCGGAACAAAGCTTGCAACCAACGATGACGCCAGCCTCGGATGAAAATGCAATGACAACGGATCAACTTAGTCCTGGAGCACAAGCGGAGATCAGGCAGCTTTCTCGGGGATTATACGACGTTCATTTAAAGCAAAATATGCAAAGACGAATGAGCAACTTTGCTTACGAACCAGTATCTTTACCAACTTCAAGGGTAAGCAGAATGATGCACTATCTCTCGAGCGCCATGAAAGCTATGTATATCATCTCGACGAGTCTCCTAGCCTGTCTATGGCTACAGCAGTAGAGCGTTCTTTCTGTTATGGACGAGATTTTATCCTTCACCTTTATCGAGCAGATGCTGTACACGCCTATCTTCAATACAACTCATGCTCACAACTTTCATCATCATCAATATATACTACCATTAGCCATATCATGTTTGTTTCTCATGGATGCTGCTACGTGACCGTCATCATTATGTTCAAGCTGACACCTGCGCTCAGGTGCCCTCTAATGAATCAAGTCCTTACATCAGCTCGCGAGAGGCCACGAGGTCCGTCGGACCGTCTCCACAGCTCTCTCCACCGTCGTCGACCATGCCTACTCCGCCTCTTACACCCTCAGCATCGCATACTCGAGAAAGGCAAGCTGGTCCTGTCGATGCCTTGGGCGCGGGTCTGACCAAAGTACACCCCAATGTCATACAAATAGCTCCCCAGATTGCGGCTGAAACGGGGACAATGCCGGCAGCAGTACCAGCAGAAGTCTCTGATCCGAATGTAGTATCAAGTGCTGCGACATCGAGACCGTCTTCCGCTTCTGACGAGGCATCTATACGTCCACCTCCACTCTCCCAAGGGTCTAGTGTTCACGCATCAGCGTTTACTGTCGGGCCTAGTGAGGGGTCAGTTGTGCCTTCCCGGGAGCCGAGTCCTTCGCATACTCTTGGAGGGCGATCTGGTACAACTACGCCCCCAACTGGTGCCGGTAGACCATTCGCACCGGGGGGAGACCGGGACGATCCATATGCACGGAGTAAGAGGCCTCCGCAATCAAAAAACTTAGATTCTATTGACTCCAGATTCGTTTTTGGTGGCAAGGACAGTCGTCGCCGCTCAGCCATAATACCAACGTCAGGATCTTCCAATTCCTTACCCCGCCCAAGCAGTGGTCATGATTTAAGATCTCAGGAGAAGCATCAATCAACTTTCTCGTTACATTCGCTAGCTGGAAAGAAAGACCACCTTGGCCATCTCCACGACGATAGTACTGCAAGCCTGGGCGCAAAGCCCCATGGGTCCATGTCAGAACTGAAACGTTTCTTCCGACTGGGACATCATAAGTCCAAGGGGTCTTACACATCATCTGCTAAAGCATCAGCCAACAACACAGGCTCTCGAACGCCGCCAGACCAGCTTCCCCCTGCGAATGTACCTTTTGCCGATGATCACGGCCTTCAAACGAAATATGGCAAATTTGGGAAAGTCCTTGGTTCTGGTGCAGGAGGATCCGTCCGATTAATGAAAAGGAGTAACGACGGCAAAACATTTGCGGTAAAGCAATTTCGAGATCGACATTCTTATGAGACTGAGCGCGAGTACGCAAAGAAGGTCACTGCAGAGTTCTGTATTGGATCCACCTTGCATCACGGGAACATCATCGAAACCCTTGACATTGTGCACGAGAGAGGCCATTGGTATGAGGTCATGGAGTACGCACCTTTTGATCTGTTTGCCACTGTGATGACTGGCAAAATGTCAAAAGAAGAGATTTCTTGCTCTTTTCTCCAGATTGTGAGTGGCGTGACTTACCTACATGAGATGGGCCTAGCGCACCGAGATCTCAAGCTAGACAATGTTGTGGTCAACGAGCACGGTATTATGAAGATCATTGACTTCGGGAGTGCCAGTGTCTTCAGATATCCCTTTGAGAATGACACTGTACATGCAAGTGGTATGTTTCATGCCGCCTTTGTGTGAATACTGCCGCTCACATCTTGCAGGTATTGTTGGATCGGATCCTTACCTCGCTCCCGAAGTCTACGACAGCAGCAAGTACAACCCCGAGCCCGTAGACATTTGGTCCTTAGCCATCATATTTGCATGCATGTCTCTCCGCCGATTCCCCTGGAAGGCGCCTCGTCTCACCGATAATTCTTATAAGCTCTTTGTCTCCCCTTCCACCTCAGGAACACCACCTGCAGAAGCAGGATCAAGTAAAAGTTCAGATGGCAGATCGAGGTCCGAACCTATGATCAGTTCTGCTGCAGAGGAAGCGCGTCGTGGTTCAGCTCCACCAAATGACACGACATCGCGTCCACCATCTGGAGAAGAAGCCGGCAAGCACCACCACAGTCATCATCATAATCACCGCGAGGATCCGAAACCCGGAGCCGAGAACACTGAACCAACATCGACGCCGGCTCCTGCGCCGAGTTCAAAACCAGAAGTCATTAAGGGACCGTGGCGCTTACTGCGACTTTTACCCAGAGAGACGAGGACGATCATGGGGAAAATGCTCGAGGTCAATCCTAAAGCTAGGGCGACTTTAGTTGACATGATGGCCGACCCGTGGATTTCAAATACGCCGGTCTGTAGCCAGCAAGATGGGGGGAGAATTGTCAGGGCGCCCGGCCATGAACATACGCTTGAGCCGGGTACTGCATCCGCGCCTGAGAAATAATTCGGAATTGTTTGGCTCTTTCTCTTTCTGGCGTTTAAAGACGGAGGTAGATTGTGGGGCTTCTTCTGGGATTCTGGCGTATCACACCATTCCCGTGGTTACAACCCCCTTTGTTGTTTTACGATGGCTATGACGCGTAGTGTACAGCAGCCTACTAAGGTAAATAGAGCAGTAAGTACATAAGCATTAATCGAATGAGTTCCACCTCAGACTTGCTGAAGTGTCACGACTCGATGCATTTTCCCCTAGTCCACCTCAAATAAAGGTCGAGGCGATCTTTTCGTTCACAGTACCTTCAGGACTTTTTGACCATAATGAATTATGCATGAAGCGGCTTCAAGGTTGCATTGCGGCTGATTCTCGGCCGGAATTTAGATAAAGTTAACGCCGATGAGGGTCAGGGTCAAGAGCCGTCGATTGGATTGCGGCACAGTTTCTTTTGACAGTAAGGTCGAGAGCACGCTCTGTTCTGTCTACATGGCTTCATTCTCCCTTAGATATCAATTACATGTACATTTTGGCTCCTTATGGCACGCAAGGCCCGCCAGCGCATCAGCTATGGTGAGGATATTCTGCCCAGACTTGCCTTCGCGGCAATGGAACACTTGAACTAACGTAAAAATCCCCGCCATAGTCTTACCACTTGCAAATTCCCCTGGAGGACATCGCCTTGGTGTCAATGGACTCGCGGTCGACCCAGATCGCTCAATCTTGTCTGTGATACCGCTGCTCGACTCTGGTTGGAGAGTTCCTAACTCTGCGACAGATATTCAGGCGGTCGAGACGGTCTCATATGCGCCTGGGATCTGAAGTTCGAATTCCACGACAGCTCTCCAGCTAATACCGAGCTGCCTTCTCCGCCCCTGCCTGCTTCTAATCCTCCACCGAAGGCCGCTAAAGCTTCCACTTTCCGAAAACAGGTTCAGGCGCATACTCACTGGGTCAACGATATCATACTTACGCGGGATAATTCGGCACTAGTTTCAGCATCATCTGATATTACGGTGAAGGTATGGCGCCCAGACGCCGAAGACCATCAAAGTCCAACGACTATAGGATTACATAGCGACTATGTGAAATGTCTTGCAACACCGGGAACACACTCGGATTGGGTTGCATCAGGCGGCTTGGACCACAAAATATATGTCTGGGACTTGAATGGTGGTGGTGAAAAACTACATATAGATGTAGGGCAGGATGAAAATAGCGCCAAGGGCTCGATTTATGCCTTGAGCGTCCGTGGGTCGGTTATGGCGAGTGGAGGACCAGAGAGTATTGTCAGGTTGTGGGATCCGAAATCTGGAAAACGAATCACAAGTTTCGTGGGACACACCGATAATGTGCGAGACATCCTCATCAATCAGGACGGCGACAAGGTCATGACAGCTTCGTCAGATCAAACGGTCAAACTCTGGTCAATGACTGCAGGCAGATGCATGTATACGTTGACCATGCATAATGACAGCGTATGGTCACTTCATTCAGATCACCCTCAATTATCGATTTTCTATTCTGGCGATAGATCCGGCCTCGTTGCCAGAACAGATGTTCGTGGATGTTCGGATATGAATGATGGGTTGTCCTTGGCTATCGCGCAGGAACATGAGGGTATCAATGAGCTAGTCGTCGCTGGAGACTGGGTCTGGACAGCAACTTCGAGTTCAAGCATTAATCGATGGAAAGATGTTGACACCACAGGTGAGATCGAATTCCAGGAGCCAGCTCGGTACAATCGAAACTCTATAGCCTCTCAATCGAAATCCCCTCCTCCACCTCATACATCACCTCTCAAAACAGCGCACAATAGAGAAAACAAGAAAGTACCCCTCAGTTGTGTCTTGAGAATCTCGAATAACGCAATCTTTCCGGGACAAGCAACCGGAGATGCCGAAGCCGCAACTATTTACTCTACAAGTATAAGAAAACCATCTGAAACAGTGCTGGAACATAACCTTGGATTTGTTGTGGCGTTTCATGAGCTACCAGAAGAGACGATTGAAGGTCAAAACGGGCTGATTAAGCATGTAATGTTGAACGACAGAAAAAGAGTCTTGACCTTGGATACTGCGGGCGAGGTGATGATGTGGGATCTTCTCAAGGTAAGCCATCCGAAGCAAAGGGGAAATCGAATGCTGACTTGATGAAAGTGTATCCCCATTCAATCTTTTGGTAAACGGCATCTCGAAGATGTCACCCCCGAAGTCAACACCACGGAGAGTGTTGCCAACTGGTGTGGCGTGGACACAAGAACTGGGCGGCTGGCATGCGTTCTTGAAGAGAACTACTGCTTCGATGCGGAGATGTACATGGACGAGCTAAGAAGCGAAAATAGCGAAGAGTTCAAGGATGATCAACGGGGTAAGTCTACCTACAATCGAACCGTCAAGATTTCCACCATCTCCTTGTTCTCAACACAGTTCGTGATACAGACTGCGACTGCTTACTAACAAATGCATCAGTAAATTTTGGGAAATGGATCTTGCGCTATCTTTTCGCCAATCTTATAGACGTAGAGGTTCAGCGTGATGCAATTGTCAGGCAGAACATGATATCGAACATGCAAACATCGAGCGGGCTACGAAGAGACAACGCACCTCCATTGATCCAGCTGCCTAACCCACCCATGCAAGAGTGGAAAGCCGAAACTCTCAATGATGATTCTCTAATTACACCACGTCCCGTGAACGGCAACCTCGTTCCCGCTATGACCCCGGGGCTCTCAATAGGTGTGGCCACTCCATACGTTGGTTCTACAAATTTCAGCTCGCCTTTACAAAATCATTTACCAAGGACGTCCGAAGAAGGCTCAGACCTCAACAAGCGCCTTTCAGGTCAGAGTCAACCCAGAAGCTCGACAGAAAAGCAACCAGATTATTTTTCCTCAGTCCCAAATCCCCAAAGTCCCTCTGACGCTCAAACAAAGGCCCCTTCCACGCCTGGAGATGGCTACTCTGAAGCAACATCACAGACATTGGTCGATGATGAGAGAAAAGAGAAGCCCAAAAATATTAGCTCGCTCTTCGACAAGAAATTTCGTATGAATTTTCCAAAGAAGCTGGGGAGGACAACCACGGAAGCGAAGCCTGCCGCCGTCGATGAAAAGGCAGAAGAATCTGACATGTCGGAAGAAAAGGAAGAGAAAATTTTTGAAGAAAACTTTTTTGGTACGATTCAAAAGGTTAGACATGATTACGAGGAACATATTCGGATCAAACCATTCGATCCTCTTCCACCGGGGATAAGGCCAAGCCTTCCTCATGAAACTCCCGTGCTCAGCCTCCCACCGTCCACAACTATCATCATTCAAGAAGATCGGCCAGACTCCGGTGGCGTAGCAGATCTGTACAGGGGAACTGCTAGCTCCGTGGGACTGGATGTTGATCTGATTGAGAAGGCAGGGCCGAGATGGCTAGGAGATCTACTATTACAGGTGTGTTTATCCATAATTCTTCCACGTAGCCAACTCGGAATTAATAACGAATTTAGAACCAACTGCCACCCAAGGAAATCCAAAAAGTCTCGTTTGTTTTACTTCCTTACCAAGACCTCCTTCCTAGTATTGCTAGTGCAGATGGGTCAGTTGCAAAGGCACAAAACAAGCACCTGCACACTATGCTGATCAGAAAACAGTAACTCCCGACTTAATGCTAATCGCATGCTCCGAGCGAAGAAAATATGTGCATACGTGGCAGACCGCATAGAACCAAAAGTAGAAGAAAATAACGCAGCAAATGTAATGAGTCCAGATGAATATCTAGAGTTATGCTGCCAAAATCAGGTATGTCCGTCCTTACGTTCTGTGTATGCATTTAGCTCACGTGACATGTGCTGCTAGCTCGTTCCGAAGACGATGACCCTTGCAACTCTACGAGCCTATGTATGGAAGAATGGAGGAGATGTAATACTGTACTATAAGTCAAATGGCAGGAAGGCCAGCGTCGAAAAGCTCATCAATAAGGAGAATGGTGGAGATTTGCCGAAACTTAATGGCATGCCCGCAATGACCACATGATAGATACCCCAATTTTTTCCAGACTTCTGCATGTATCTAGTATCATTCCGTCAATAATTCGGATTAGTACTCTAAAGCTTTACGCAGTCACCATACCCAAGAGTACTACATTACGAACAAGCGTGCCTCTAAGTATAGGCACTTGCATGGTCATCAATGCAATCACAACCACACTATCATCGACTCTCATTCAAGGCATTAAAAGCCCATTGATAACTTCCTAAGAATATTGCTCCTCCAGCCGAAATCCAGAAGATTCTAGGTCCGATCCCCGCAAAGAAGGCCCTAGGACCAGACTGCTTCAGTATGCTCATTAACAGTGGCACCACCGCCTGCTTTTCCCTCGCCAACATCATCCTCGTCTTCAGCACATCCAACGGCGTCGTCACGCCCGCCGCCACCGCCCCAGCCACGCTTCCAAAAACTCCGCTTTCTACCGCTGTAATCCTTTCCCTGCCTTCCGTCCTTCTTCTCCACTCCTTCATGCGCTCCCATAGCGGAAATTGTATGACCGTAAACGGTACCTCCCGCATCACGGTGATGCCCCAACCTCGGTACAGCTCCCTCCACACTCCCGCGACACCCACTGTACTCCTCCTCGCCAATATCGCTCTCAGCGCAGCCATAGAGCTAGCTTCTTGTAAAGCCTGCGCCCTCTGCTTCACGACCTCCGTCGGCACCCTCACCGCACAGGCAGCTACTTCCCCTACACTCGCTGCGACCATGTGTTCCACCGGCTCACTCCAATTTCCGAGCCTGGTTGCCCCTATTCTTCCTTGAATACTCGCATCGGCCTCCCTCCCTGTTTTGAAGAGCGCCTTCATCGATTCGTAGGAGACGAAGAAAAGAGCGGCGCCTGGGGCAGAGCCGATAAGAACAGAACCGACACCTGCGTAAATACCACGGAAACCGCCGGAGGAATAGAAGCCGGTGGAGGATTGGAGGCGAGTTTTCAGGGTGTCGATGGGGTAAAGAGTCAAGTCGACCGTCGCGCCGGCAAAGCCACCAGCGAGGAGAGCGCGGGCGAACGGGGAGTCGGTTTTGGCGGTCATTGCTTCAAATCATAGCCATGATAGAGCCCTCTACCAGGGCGAAAGTTGTCAATTAAAAGCATCATCGGAGTGTTGGACACGGTACGGATTATAACTAGATACGAACATCGCTCATGGACCATGGTCACCCGCAGTCCGGCTGCAGGGATGTTGCTCAGCCCTATCGGAGCTCTTGAGATGCCATTTTCCTTCAACACTACTGCCCGCAGCAATGGAATGATGCTCAATGTGGGCAGGAGATATATACCGTCTCCTGCGATTCAATATTCCGAATTCTGGGATGCTTTACGCTCGATATGGCCGGGACCATCGCGGCCCAACGAAGGCCCTAACAACAGAATTGGTTTGTAGGTTGGAAGTTATGTTTGGACTGTTAACTTACTACGAAAAGGGATTGCGGTCAGTGGCGGCCTCGATTCCATGGCCCTGGCAAGGCTCTGTATAGGCCCAAAGAATAGTGGTACTAAGCGCTTCATTGATTTCCACGCTTTCATCGTCGACCACAAAGCGCGGGCAGGGAGTACAGAAGAAGCAAAGCTTGTTGCATCCCGGCTGCAGGAGTGGGGTATAATCTTTAGATTTTTCGACCATTTCCAATGCTGACATGTAGAAGGCCTTGAGTCTACAATCCTTACACTACAATGGCCTTCTGAGATTGGGCCAGCAAAGCTCCCAAATTTCGAATCCGCAGCACGGCGACTACGGTATCAGGCATTGGGTAAAGCCTGCCGAGATAAGCGAATCCGGTCTCTGCTTTTAGCCCATCATAACGATGATCAGGCAGAGACTGTACTCTTACGGCTGGTCCGCGGCCAAGGGGGCTTTGGATTGAAGAGCATACAGTCGTCGGCGGAGATACCTGATTGTTGGGGTCAGCACGGTGTCCACCAGAGTGGATTTCGTGAAGACAATTTGCTTTGGAGGTCCACCAATGACCTTGATGGCAGCCGTAAGGACCAGGAAGAGGGTAGAAGCGTTCTAGACGACCGTCAAGTGATAACCAAGCCCCCCATTTACTTCGAGGATGGAGGTATCAGAATCTACAGACCTTTGCTGAAATTCAGCAAAGACCGGCTTCAATCAACCTGTCACCATTACCGGATTCAATGGGTGGAGGATGAGACAAACCAGGACGCCAGTAGAACCCCTCGCAACGCCGTCCGGCAGCTTCTAAACAGCGGCAAGCTACCAAAAGCGCTTCAAAAATCCTCACTTCTAGCTGTTGTAGAACGCGTGCAAAAGCGTTCTGCGGACCGCATGCTTCATGCCGGAAAGCTGTTTCATAGAACCCAAATCTTGATGTTTGACCCACGGGCTGGTATGTTGATTGTTCGAATGCCGGCTCGAGTCGTACCAACCGAGCGCGTTTCCGAGGCAGTTCTCGAAGGAGAGCTCAAGAATTACAGATTCGAGGCTAGCCTTTTCCTCCGCAGCCTTCTGGAAATCGTTAGCCCAGAAGAAAAAATATCCCTCCAACAACTCGAGTTCGCCCTCTGTTCCATTTTCCCTGATCTCGACGATCCAGAAGCCACAGCAGTGGATAAACGTATTCTACCCTCCAATTTTACCACCCAAGGCGTTCAATTCCAACGTTGCATATCTCCCATAGAGGGAACTGACTCTCGTCACATTGAAGACCAGGAAGACCTCGATCCAGAATTTATATGGGTCTTAACGCGACAGCCTGCCTGGCTATTGCGATACCCCACCCCTTCCTTGCCTCTCATCCCCATATCCTCAGCGCCAAACAATTTCTCACCAAACTCTTCCAGCACCTTCTACCCATGGCACCTTTTCGACGGCCGCTTCTGGATCCGCGTTTCTCACTCCTCCCCACAACCCCTGGAAATCCGCCTCCCAAAACCTACAGACATAGCAACCCTGCGCGAAAGCTTCCGTGGCACGCCGCAGCGCCCCTACGTAGAGAGTAGATGGAAAAGGGCCGCGCCCGGCAAGATCAGATTTACGCTGCCTATAATTGCGGAGGCAGGGGAAGGGGGTAGGGTGCTTGCGATGCCGACGCTGGGGATTAGCGCTCCAGGAGTGAAGAGGGAGCTTAATTTGAGGTGGGAGGTTAGGTATAAGAAAGTTGATTGGAAGGGGAAGTGGGTGACTATGGCGGGCAGGCGGAAGGGGTCTGGGAAGCAGAGGTTTTTGGAGGGGGGGGATAGGGCGGAGAAGAGAAATTCGTGGTCGGAGGAGAGTGGAGGAAAGAGGAGAAGTTTCAGGTGATTAGGAAAGAATTGTGGTTCCTTGTACATATCAGAATCTTTTATTCTGAACATCCTGTCAAGCTCTCGTTGCGCCATTGAGATGGTCAACCCATCTGAAATCCATTTACTCCTCTTCTTCTGAATATTTATAAGTCTCGTACGACTTTACCTTATCTTCTTCGTCTACTGAGGTCTGTATCTCAAGAGCCCTCCTTGCTCTATACGTTCCTTCTCAATGTCTCGATTGGTTTCTACTGTCTTAGTAGAAGCAGAGGATATACTCCTTTACGGTCTCAACTGGATCTTTGAGGTATGTTTTCAGGGGTTTCAATGTCGGATTCATGGCAGTTGTATATTTTGGCTTTACAGATTTATCCTCTGCTAAACTTTGGCAGGACGTTTGTTGGTGTTTTTGCTTTGAGTAACAGATAGCCCTTCGCGAAATAAAAGCAGAAGGACGTCACCCAACCTCTCCACAGTTCATGCTTGTTGAACAAATAAGCATTGTCAACTCGACCGTCACATTCCGTCCGCAATCTTCTCAAAGATACCAATCCCTTCGCTTCCGAGAGCCGTACCTACCGCCACAGCATCGGCGCCTACACTCCGCATCCGCCTGTACCCAGCCCCGTCCGATACGCCGCCTACGCCAATGATTTTAATATGTCTTAGTTCTTCATGCAGATCCAGCATCTGCCGGATCTTGCGCACGTTTCCTAACGCTAGGGGGTGCAGTGCTGCGCCAGCCATGCCGCCGATGCCGGAACCGTCGGCGGAGTTGATGGTCGGGGTTTCGTCAGGGGAGAGGATGAGACAGCTGCCTAGAGTGTTGGTGGCGGTGATGAATGAGATGGGGCAAGGAGTGGAGGATAGGAGGGCAGAGATGAGGTCGGTGAATTGGGCTTGGTGGGTATATGGGGGTGTTTTGATGCCGATTTCGAGGGGTTCCGCTTGGTTCTCAGTCGATTTCATGGCTTCGTTTAATGTGCGGAGATACTCTGATAGTTGGTCTTTGGAGTATGCTGGTGGTGGTTTGCCTCTGATGTTGGGGCATGAGAGATTGATTTCCATAAGGTATCCGTGCTTGGGTGATGGGCGTGAGCTCGAGAGTTGGCGGTAGCATTCGCTGACTTCGGAGGCTGAGCCGGTTACGGAAAAGATGATGGGTTTCCTGCCTCCATGGGAGTTGTCTCCAGGGGCGATTATTCGGGTAATTATGTGGATGTAGTCCCGAAGAGGAAGCGGGCTGTAACCGAGGGTGTTGAGGCTTGAGATGGGTGTTACGATGGTCTTTGATTGATCTCGAGCCTTTGGAGAATCCTTAATGGCCTTGCTATTGCTGTGCTGGGTCACGGCGTGGTTCTCGGCAAAGAAACAATGCTGGTGGATGCTATCGTCGTGCTGGAACCCGTTTAGGGTACATGTACGAGTTGTGACTGCACCGGTGTACGGGCAGTCGTAGAGGGCTTGGAGGTCCTCTTGGGTTGTTGCCCATGGGTTGGCGGAGTTCAGGAGAGGAAGGTTAAATGGTATCATTTCTGCTATGGCTTCCAATTCAGTAAAGCAAGATGTCAGAGGAAATGTAAGTGAAATGTGTTCATAGACTGGCGTAGAAAGGAAAGAGCGGTTATAATATATTATCAACTAAAAAGATAAATACCAGCAATTCTATATTTTTATATTTGTAGAGACAGGAGCTGGTAAGATCCTTAAGGAGAGTGTCAATGTAGAGGAGTACGATAACGAAGATCGCTGCATGACAGTTGGAAATAGATAAGCCGCACGACGAATAGAATCAAGCTGCCAAAACTTGGGTCTATGAAGCAGACATACTGTAGCTATTCAATGATAGAAGACACCTGACACTGTCCCAAAATGGGCATAAACCTCGTTTGCACCCTGCCTGTTCCTTCGGCAACCCCAGATTTCGCGCTAATGCTCATTCGGCACGTCATATCAACCTTCCATCCCCAGCCCTCCCATTCTCTCTCAACCCACCAAAAGCCACAGTATCGATATCCCAAGATAACCTAATCATGCCTCCCTCCCGCCGCAAATCCTCCAACCCCCGCTCCGCCCAACAAACTCTCGCCTTCGGCCCCCGCACCTCCGCAAACAAAGTCACAAAACCCACTCTCCCGCCGTCTTCTTCCAAGAAACTCGACAAACCCGCCTCCGACACCCTCGTAAAAGCTTCATCAGAAGAAGTTTCAACGCCTGAGCCGTTGCCGGAAGATATTCCTAGTGCGGATGAAGTAAAGGAGGAGGAGGAGGTGGAACAACCTAGAGAACTTGCCATCAGAGAACAACCACCCGCGCGGACAGAAGCAGAGCAAAAAGCGTCAAAAGTCTCAGAAGTGCAGGTTAAGAAGTACTGGAAAGCTAAAGAAGACGAACGCAAAGCCCCTCGAGGTACTTTCGCCTTCCCTTTCCCCCTTTTCCCCTCGATGCCACCCAAATGACCTAATCGCTAACCCCCCCTGCCCCCAGTCCACCAAGAATCCCTCACCGTCCACGAAAAGATCCTCCGCCACTTCGACCTCTCCTCCCAATACGGCCCCTGCATCGGCCTCCCGCGGCTGAAGCGCTGGAAGCGGGCTGACGGGCTGGGATTGCGGCCGTCGATTGAGGTGCTGGCGGTGCTGCTGAGGGAGGAAGAGAAGGGGAATCGGAAGGTGGAGAGGGCGTTCGTGGAGGGATTGTTGGGGAGTCGGTATGTTGTGGGGAGTGAGGGGTGAGGAAAGAGGGGGGGGGGTTGTAGGGGGGGGGGGATATTGTTTTATCTTGAGGAGATGGCGGGGGTGCTTGGGTGTACAAAAGAGTGTTCTTGATACTCACTTGGTTATGAGCACTGGCTAGGGAATCAGATACCCAAGCTTCTTTTCATGCTTATCTTTGCCATTCTCAAAGGAACACACGTGGCATCTCATCCAGCACGAAGGAATCAGCTCACCAAGAGACGTGATACAAGGAGCAAACTGCACGTCTAGTCACAGCCCAGCTAATCTTACATTGTCGGTTGAACCGCTCTGACCACCCTCTTGTACGAATTCACCAGCTGGGAATAATTTTCAACTCGGATGTGGACGTATATAAGCATTTCTATCCCCCAAGGAAAAGAGTCCTATTCAAGTCCGCCAGAATCCTTAATCTCAGCTACAAAGCTCTCGCAACAACTAGCTGGACTTCATATGATCGTTACCAAGACAAAACAAAGATCACGAGATAGATCAAGAAGCAAGCCAGAAAGCAAACCAAGAAGTAAATCGAGAAAGAGAAATCGAGAAACCAATCGCGCAGCCAATTGAGATAGCAAACGAGAAAGAATATCAAAAAGCAGATCAAAAAACCACATTGAGAGCCCACTGCGAAACCGCTCACAACAAAGCGAGATATAACTCAAGAACTACATCAAGACATACCAAGACAAACCCCGAAACAAATCCCAAAAACGAGAATCACCCAAGCAACTCACAAAACCCCCCACAAGAAATTTACTCCTCCAAACCCAAATCCCCAAAATCCCCCCAAATCCCCCTCCCCCTCCCCCTCCCCATCCCACAGCCCTACGCCCCAACCAACCACCTCACCCCTCCCACCACCCCCACAAACCCTACAAAGCCCACCACGATCTCCACCGACAGCATCGCCGGCGCCCTACCCACCTCACTCTTATTCGCACCCGGACCGATCGCTGTGCTCAGGGGCGGCGGTACGCTAGTCGTGCTAGTAGTCAGAATGTCTTTGGGGGTGCTGGCGTTTATTGCTCCTTGTGTCGCCCTTGCGAGAGTACCTGTGAGGCTGGCCGCGGGGTTACTCGGGCGGTCTGTCGAGTGTGAGGTACTCGGCGAGGTTTCGAATCCTGCTGTAGCGGTTGCGTTGCCGCTTGTGCAGTTTTTGGCGGCGGAGATGCGAGTGTGGTGGGTGTGTAGGAATGGTATAGTCCGTGTATGATTACCCACAAGAACGCTCTGAGCGGGTGCAACCGCTGCTACCGGTGTAACGGTAACGGTGTGTGTGCTGGTTGTATACCGCGTAATTGTAATCGTGGGAGGGCAAGGGGGATTCGGATATACGGTCAAACTACAGTTGGGAGACGATGAGCTGGCGGCCAGTGCCCGAGGAATGACATTAATAGCCTTGATGTTTGACTGGGATGGGAGAAGTGTGTCTGACCAGCGGGCGTTGATAGTTGTTAGCAGCCGTGGCAAGGTTGTTGTTTCGGAAGTGGGAACATGAGTGTTGAATGACTTTGTCGGTGACGAGAAATGTGATGACGGAGAGGGAGATGTAGGACTTGTGCTGGTTCTGATAATGATTTCCGATTTTGGACACCCATTCGGTATCACAATACCATCATACATCTCATCAACAGTGACATTCTTGGAACAAACGGGGCGGGTAGAGGTCACCAAGTCGTGTACTCTCGTTTTTAGGGTTTTGTCGGTGCGTTGGTTGGGGGCAAGAGTCTGCGCAGTGGATTAGCATCTCCAGGGGAATTAAATCTTAGGGTATGGCTTACGGTGCCGGAGGTATTATAGAATGGGTCGGAGTACTCAGCTGCGGATGTTAGAATTAGACCGTAAGCGGACATGAGAAAGGACAGTTTCATAACGATGTCTTGTATTTATTGGTTAAAAGAGAGCACAGTTTGGTGGGTCTCGAAGTGATGGGTACACCTGAGAAAATGTGAATGACGCCCGTTGGGTCACTCTACTCGGAGAAGACATGAGTGCTTATATGAACCAGGTCTTCCATACTCAGAGTATAGAAAGTGGAGAAGATTTGCCAGCGAAACTGGTGAAAGAAAGTGGACTTCATACGCGGAAAGAGCTTTTACCTCTCGGGATATCAAGGATTTGGGTATAGTAATATTAGAACAAATAGTGAGTTGCGTTTGACACAATGAATCAGCATCAGGAAGCGCCTCCGAGCAGTCGCTCTGGTTGCTTCATGGCCAATGCGACCACTGCCTCGATTGATTAATAGAAGAGCGCCTTCTAAAGGCAACCTTCGCGACTAAGAGTACCAAAACGCACTTACAGTACTCAGTATGCGCGATCAACCCTACCATCTATGATACGATCAAATCAACCAGTAAACTCCTTAACATCGCCCTTGAATTTTCCCGGTGCCAATGCCAAAGGCACAATTCCGCTGACGTGCATGTCTGGGCCGTAAACGTGTATGTTCAGCTTCAGCTCCTCTCCGACGGCCTTGATGTTCCGGAGACCTTCTTGATAGTTGGGACCGGCACGACGAACCCATATCTGGACCTTGTGCTCGATTAAAGTAGAGGCAAATTCTCTCAAAGCGCGAATAACACCTTTGAAGGTAGATGCGACCTAGATCAAAGGTCAGCGCAATCACCTCTGTAAAGCTTACTGGCCAAGCTTACGTTGGTGAAATTGGCAATACCACCGCCAATGAACAAAACCTTGCCTTCAGGGTGGGGAGGAGCACGTAACATAAGGTCAAGCACAGTTCGGGCGTAGTAGAAAGTCTGCGTTTCGGTGGGGGCACCGGAATATTCTCCATAATTGGCAAGCTCGTCGGCAAAGCCCGCGGAGGCGATAGCGTCAGCGTAGACGACTGAAGCGCCACCACCAGCTACAAGGGTCCATATACGACCTGAAGCATTGAGAACAGTGAGCTTGAGGGACGCACCGGTCTTGGCGTCTAGTTCGGCGATGTATGCTTCTTCCTTGCTCATCTCACGTCCAAACGGTGCTGGGAACTCCATCGGTGGCCCTGCGTCAATGCTAACCTTGCCACTTGAAATAGTTACGGGGATACCCAAGGCTGCAGGTCCCCGAGCTACGGCCCATTTCACACCACATTCGAATTCGGCGGTCTGATCAAGTTTAGCGGCAAGATCGAGAAAGTGGACTTCGGCAGATGTTCCCTGAGCATTGGGAATGACGACAAGAGGGTTGATTTCGAGATAGGTGAATTGGCAGTCAACGTAGACAGCATATAGTCTTGAGATGAAATCAATTAGTACGTTGTGGACACCCTTGGGGACTTTCTTCAGCAGAGTAGCCGCAAGCTGTTCATTTGAAGGATATTCCTTAAGGTCGACCGGGATGAGGATTTTCTCGGCTTTAGCATCCACGTCACCGACATCCACTCCACCCTCATGGGTAAATAGGATCCAGTCTCCCTATACCAAACGGTTAGCGTTGCTCAGCTGCAGAAGTGCTTTGCTCCATGGGGAAGCTAGGAACAGAGGATTCACATACATCACGGACAGAGTTAATATTTATGTAGTACTCGGTATTGTCTGGATGCGGTACGAAGGGTTCGACGAGGAACTGCCGTAGCACACCTTGTACGGTTTCGACTTGTTGGGCCTTTCCCGCACGTTCTTGCACCCATGCTTTGGCTTCTGGCCATGTCTTGTTTAAAGCTAGCAGTCCACTCTTGCCGCGACGCTTGATCAGTTGGTCGGGTTTTGCTACGAATTTTGCATCTTTTGCTAACAGCCAAGGGTATGTAACTTCGGCCTGGTCGAGGACAGACTCGGCAGTGGCGTCTTCGGGGAAGTACAGCGATGCGAGCCTTGTTGGTGGGTTGTGGGTTCCAGAGGTAGGTAGAGGTGTTGGTTTTATGACGGGAGCTCGTGTGAGATGGTAGTTGAGGATCGCTTTGCCGTCAGCTTCGAGGATAGATTTGGCGGCCATTTTGGGATTAAGTCTGTAAACAAAGAGATGAGCTTAGTTGGTCATTAATTCTTCTTTATCATAGTAGAGAATTTTGTTATGAGTCCAGGTTACTTACAACTGGCCTTGTTTTCAAGCGCACAAGCTTTCGAGTCTTTACTTCTGAAAAAACCGTGGAAAGTATTCTCTGAGCCGGAATATGTTCTCTAGAAACTGTCAGATAATTCGTAGTATCGCAGTTGCGAATAATCAATCTGTTCAAGCAATTGTGGAAGAGCTCGGGGCGTTTTTGCTCAACTCACCGCTAATAAAGCTCGCCGAAGCTCACTATTAGGTCGTGCTTCGGGGGATACTCCGTAGAATATAATCGGCAAGAGATCCTTGCAGCCCTACCAGGAATCTGCTCGATAACGATCAAGAACCTCAACAGTGTTGAAGGGAGATTCGAGGTTTTCACAACGACCTGCAGTCCATTGATATTTATTCACGAGTCTTCCTTCCACTTTCACCAGGTTGGGACTCTCACTGAGAAAAGATCTCGCCGAAGAGTGCTGACTGCCCAGAGATTGAGACAAGCTAGACTGTTTTAGGGCTAGACCACCCCAGCTCGAGCTCAACACAGAAATGCCGCGACAAGAAAACAGCTAACGAGAGCTACTTACCCTTATTCCGTACCTTATCCGTATCCACCGAGAAGCTCCTGCTCACCATCAAGCTTTCGATTTTTGATAGCCACAATACCTGGTTCGGTACTCCAAAGAGCGAATGTCAATCGGCGCAACTGCGAACCTTTCATGTCATCACAAGACTTCGAACTTCTGTAAGACTTTTAAAACATCAATCCGAGGTTCTGCAAAACTCGGTCACCGTCACCGTCACCGCTTCTCATTGTCTCAGTAAGCTCCAGCCTCATAAGAATTCCCGTACTCGGGACCGACC
>JAABUY010001258.1_pt1 | contig 35387 bp, 38 predicted proteins | sample 5560271 | NCBI WGS metagenome assembly JAABUY01 (sample SAMN10711886, study PRJNA513374) | rock metagenome | isolation source: Antarctica rocks | place: Antarctica: Victoria Land, University Valley
GCGACCTGTTTCGCGCCACCGGCCTGCACCGGCTGCTCCAGGCCCTGCTCGGGCTGCCGGCGCCGCGCTACCGCCACCACCGCCTCGTGCTGGATGCCGACGGCCACAAGCTGTCGAAGAGCCGTCGCGCGCCGTCGCTGCGGGATTTGCGGCGTCATGGGGTGAGCCCTGCAGAGGTCAGGCGGAGGGTGGGTCTGTGATGCAGCGCGGCCGCGGGCCGACATCATCCGGGCCCATGAGGCGGCCTGCGCCCTGGCAACCCTCAGTTCGCGGCGTGTTTCTCGGGGTTCGAGGCGACGGCGTTGGGGGCGCTCGCCATGAGCGCGTCGATGCGGTCGCGTTCGCGTTTGAAGTCGGCCAGCATCTTGCCGTCCATCTCGCGGGTGCGGGCCAGCTTGACTTGCATCGGGTCGACGAAATGCCCGTTGACGATCACCTCGTAATGGAGGTGCGGCCCGGTCGCGAGGCCGGTCTGGCCGAGGTAGCCCACCACTTGGCCCTGGCGGACCCGCACGCCATCGGCCATGCCGCGGGCGAAGCCGGTCATGTGCGAATAGGTGGTGATGTAGCCATTCGAATGCTGGATCTCGACGTGGTTGCCGTAGGAGGAGGAGCGCTCGACCTTGAGCACGGTGCCGCTGCCGGCGCTCAGGATCGGCGTGCCGATCGGCGCCGTCCAATCCACCCCCGTGTGTGGTCGCGTGTAACCGAGGACCGGGTGGAACCGGAGCCCGAAACCGGAGGTGAAAATGCCGTTCGGCACGGGGTTGCGGATCAGGAACTTGCGGACCGAACGGCCATTCTCGTCATAGAAATCGACCGCATTGTCGTCCGGCGTCGTATAGCGGTAGAAGCGGAACGTCTCGTTGCGCGCCGTGATCGAGGCGAACAGCAGGTCCGCACGCGCGGGGTCGTCGCCGCCGTCGCTGTAGAAAGCGTCGAAACTGTCGCCACCCGCCACCGAGCGCTGGAAATCGACACTGTTGGAGAACACGCGGACCAGCGTGTCGATGGTCGGCTTGGGGATGTCCTGCTTCAGCGCGGTCTCGTAGAGGCTGTCGTAGAGCCGGAAGCCGGCGTCCTCGCCCCCCGCCGAGGCAGCCGGTCGGCGCTGTGCGACGACATCGTTGGCGACCTTCACGTAATCGCCGGAATCGGCGAGCGCGATCGTCGTCTGAAGGGTCTCGTCGGCGTAGACCGACAAGCGCGCGATCTGGCGCGGGCGGTTTGCCTCGAGCCGCGAGAAGAGGAGCCGGATGCGCCGGCCCTCGGCCACCGGAGCTTCGCCTCGCTGCGGCGCGAAGGCGGTGTTGATCGAGCGAACCTGCTCGCGCGTGGCTCCGTTGGCCTTCAGAATGTCGTCGAGGTTGTCGCCGTGCCGGAACACCACGAGCCGCTCCGCCACCTCCCTGTCGCGGCCGGTTTCCTGGCGAGGCATCACCGTGACGTTCTCCGGCACCATCCTAACCTCGATCGAGGAGAACGGCGCGGCCTGGAAGCCGGGGTCTGCAAAGCCCAGGCTGCCGTTCGGCAGGTTTCCGGCGCGGCTCGTCCGCATCAGGAGCATCTGGGCCGGCAGGGCGATCCGGCTGGCGGTCGCGAGACCGCGGGCATAGTCCGCGACCTGCGCCTGGATCTCGTCGGTCGACAGGAAGCCGCCGAACCGCGACGCGTCGACGCCCGACAGGTCCTTGGTGGTGAATGAGACGTCGGCTTCCTCCAGGGCCGGTCCAGGATCGGGGGGCGGGGCTTCGGACGGATTGGTGTCCTGCGTGGCGAGCTTCAGCGGATTGAACTCAGGGACCTCGTCCTCGGCTCCTGTCGGAGCCAGAGCCAGCGTCGTCGCCACATGGGTGAAGCCCCGCATGCGGATGATCTGCTTGTCGCCCACCCTCACGGTCGTGGGCGCCTTGTAGCTTTGTTTTTCGGCGACGATATCGGCCGTCCGGATCAGCCGGTCGCCCTTGACCATGCCGATCTCGGCCGATTTGGCGTTCCGCGCCGAGGCGACGAGTTCCGGTGCCTGAGTAACGGTGGAGCGACCGTTCATGGCCACGAAAACAGCCGTACCGATCAGTCCGGATCCTGCGATGCCGGTCATCACCACGGCGGAGAGCCAGCGCAGCGAGATCGTGTGGGGAACGTAGGCGAGGGGTCGCCGGCCCAGGAAGTCGATCGGAGGTTCGTTGCCGATATCGAGGGCGTTGACCCCGCCGTATCGATGATCCGCGCTGGCGATGGCCCCCAAAAGCTATGCCCCCCTTTTGGTCCGGCCGCTGCCGTGCTCGAGACGACACAGCCTTTGTTTCATGGCTCAATTGGGGCAGCGACCGCCCGGGGAGGCGCGGAGACGGCCAGGCGCGGCTGCCGGCGCCTCACCCCGCGCCGCCGCTCCGGGGCGGCAAGGGCGCCGCAAGCTCCGCACAGGATCGCAACCCTAATCCTGGCATCGCAACAATGGAGGACGCGACACGGAGCGGCAACGCTCCACGTCGCGTCCGGGAAGGCCTTGTCATGACGAGCGTGTCCAGCAGCACCGCCACCGGATCGAACGTGACGCCGCCGGCCGCGACGGCACCGGTCACGAGCCCCACGACGACGGGGTCCACCGCGGCTGCGGCCTCCGTCGACTTCAACTCGTTCCTGCAGATGATGATCGCGGAAATGAAGAACCAGGATCCGACCAACCCCTCGGATCCGACCCAATACCTGACCCAGATCGCCCAGTTCTCGAACGTGCAGCAGGGCATCCTCACCAATACCAAGCTCGACTCCATGCTGACGGCCACGTCGCTCACGCAAGCCGAGAGCATCATCGGCAAGACCGTGAGTTCCGCCAGCGGGGCGGTGTCGGGTACGGTCGCGTCGGTGGCGCTGACGGGCGGCGGCAACGCCACGGCAACGCTCACGGACGGTTCGACCCTGGCGCTCGACTCGACCGTGAAGGTCTCGGCCTCGTGAACGAAGCCGACGCGCTCGGGCTGCTGCAGAGTACCATCTGGACCATCGTCCTGGCGTCGGGTCCGGCCATCGGCACCGCGATGGTAGTGGGTATCGTCGTGGCCCTGTTCCAGGCCCTGACCCAGATCCAGGAGATGACCCTCACCTTCGTGCCGAAAATCGTGGCGATGCTGCTGGTCTTGACCCTGACGGCTTCGTTCATCGGCTCGCAGATGTTCCTGTTCACCGAGCAGGTCTACGCCCGTATCGAGAAAGGGCGCTGACACGCCGCTTGGTGCGCCTCCGCAACCGCGCGCTGCTTCGGCCGAGATCGCAAACGTCAATCCTTTCTCGATCCCCCCGCCGGGGCACGCGCCGCGAAAGCCTCGACGAGACGCTCCAGGTCCTTGCGCTCGTCCCGCTGCCGCTCGGCGCGGTCGAGGTCCGCGACGGCGCGGCCGGCGAGCTTCTGGCGCGCCGTCGCGTCGCGCAGGGCCTCGGCCTCGGCCTCGGCCCGCAGAACGGCTGCGGCCACGCGTTCGCCGAGGCGCCCCGACTGGGCGACCGCGGCGATCGCCAAGGGACCGGTCAGCATCTCGCGGTCGATGAAGGCCGCGATCTCGCGCCCTGCCTCCGCGGCCTCGGCCCGCTCCCGCTCGGCTTCGGCGAGCCGCCAGTCGGCCATCCGCTTGATGCCGTCCTGGACCTTGAGGATGCGCTTCATGCTCTTCAGCCGGTCCGTCATCCGCTCACCAGGAAATGGCTGAAGGCCGCGATGAACAAGAGCAGCATGGGCTTGATCACGATCGACAGCAGGACCAGCCCACCGATCAGCAGGAAAGGCGTCGACAGGAAGAAGGTCTGGATGCCGGGAACGAGCCGGCCCACGAGGCCCATGGCGACGTTGAACACGAGCGAGAAGATCAGGAACGGGCTGCCGATGCGCAACGTCAGCAGGAAAGCCTCGCCGGCCTTGGCGGCCAATTGCGACAGCATCGCCTGGGGGGGAAAACCGCCCGTCACCGGCAGGCTCCCGTAGGAGGCCTCCAGCCCCTTGAAGACTTCGAGATGGAGGTCCGTGAGGAACATCAGGGCCATGGCGGCCAGGGTGAGCAGCGAGGTCAGGGCCGGCAGCGGCTCGTCGGCCTCGATCGGAGCCCCGATGTTCTGGCTGAGGCCGACCGACATGGCGGCAGCGACGCCGATGAACTCGAGCGCGACGAAGAAGAATCGGCCCAGCAGCCCGATGCCGGCGCCGATCAGCAGTTCCGAACCCATTGTGCGGAGAAGCTGCACGGGGGTTCCGTCCGCCACCAGCGGGCGGACGATGTCGATCTGCAGGGGCGTCAGGGCCAGCGAGATCGCGACCGCAATGAAGAGCCGGACCTGGACCGGGACGTGAGGACTGGAGAAACCCGGCATGACCATCAAACAGGCGCCGACGCGGCTGAACACCACGAAGGCCGTGAGGACCGAGAGCGACGCCGCATCGTTCAAGTCGAACGGCCGAAGCTCATGAGATGGTGCCCAGCGGCTTGATCTCGAGCCCGCGGGCGATCTCGAGATGGGACAGGACCGGCAGGGTGGCGAACATGCGCTCGACGATCATGCGGACGTAGGTCCGGACTTCCGGCGCCGCGATCAGGACGAAATTGTGGCCCTGGTCCATGCGCTCGCGGATGGCCGCCGAGGCATCCTGGCCGAACTGCTCGACCAGGCGCGGATCGAGCTCGAACTCGCTGACCTCGCCCTTGCCGTCCCGCTTGACGCTCTGATGGAAGGCGAGATCCCAGCGGTTCCCGAGCCGCAGGACCTTGAGGGCGCCGTTGTCCGCGAGGTCGCCGCAGATCTGCTGGGCCATGCGGACCCGCACGTGTTCGGCCACCAGTTCCGACCGACGGACGTGCGGCACGATTTCGGCCACCGCCTCCAGGATGAGGTGGAGGTTGCGGATCGACACGCGCTCGCCGAGCAGCAGCTTCAACACCGCCTGCAGGCCCGAGTAGGAGATCTGGCTTGGGCAGATGTCGTCGATCAACTTCCTGTATTCCGGCTCCAGGCGCTCGAACAGCCCGCGCATGTCCTTGTAGGACAGGAGCTGGGCCAGGTTGTTGCGGATCACCTCGGAGAGATGGGTCAACAGGATCGACAGCGTGTCGACGGTCTGGAAATTCTGCCGCTTGGCTTCCGCCACATAGGCGTCCGACACCCACTGGGCCTTCATGCCGAAGGCGGGCTCGCGCACCTCGGTGCCGGGCAGGTCGGGTTTGGGGCCGTCGCCCGTGATGACGAGGAACTCGCCGAGGCGCAGTTCCTGCGACACCACCACGGTGCCGTGGATCTTGATCTGGTAGCTCTTCGGCGGCACGTCGATGCTGTCCGAGACCTTGATTTCCGGCACCACGAATCCGTATTGCCGCGCGAACTTGCGGCGCATCTTGGTGACCCGGTGGGCGAGCTCCGCCTGTGCTGGCAGAAGGCGCGCCGCCAGCTGCTTGCCCATGGCGATCTCGATCTCGGCCGTACGCAGGAATTCCTTCACCGAATCCTTGGTCTCGGCCGTGGCCGCGGTGGCGGCCGCCTCGGCGGCCAGGGCGGCCGCGGCATCACGCTCCGCCGCCAGACGTCGCGGCAGCGCGTAGCCGAGCATCACCATGATGCCGCCCAGCATCGCGAAGGGGAAGAAGGGCAGGCCCGGCACGACGGCCAGCAGGAACATCAGAAGCGCCGCCACGAACAGCGCGCGGGGAAAGTGCACGAGCTGGTTCAGGACGGCCTTGTCGGTCGAGCCTCGCGTGCCGCCCTTGGACACCAGGAGCGCCGCGCCGAGCGATACGATGAGGGCCGGGATCTGCGACACGAGCCCGTCGCCGACCGACAGCTTGGCGAAGACGTCGGCGGCCTGGCCGAGCGGCATGCCGTGGCGCGTCACGCCGATCACGATGCCGCCGAACACGTTGACGGCCAGGATGATGAGCCCCGCCACGGCGTCGCCGCGCACGAATTTCGAGGCGCCGTCCATGGAGCCGAAGAAGGCGCTCTCCTCCTCGAGTTCCCGGCGCCGGCTCTGCGCCTCCTTGTCGGTGAGGAGGCCGGCCGAGAGGTCGGCGTCGATCGCCATCTGCTTGCCCGGGATGGCGTCGAGCGTGAAGCGGGCCCCGACCTCGGCGATTCGGGTCGCGCCCTTGGTGATCACGACGAAGTTGATGGTCAGCAGGATGGCGAAGACGATGAGGCCGATGACGAAGTCGCCGCTCATCACGAGCCGCGAGAAGCCTCCGATGATGAAGCCGGCGGCGTTGGATCCCTCCGAGCCGTTCGACAGGATGAGCCGGGTCGTGGCGATGTTGAGCGCCAGGCGCAGCAGCGTCGCGACCAGGAGCACGGTCGGGAAGGCCGAGAAGTCGAGCGGCCGCTCGATCCACAGCGCCACCATCAGGATCAGCACCGACAGCGCGATCGAGAAGGCGAGGCCGAGATCGATGAGGAAGCTCGGGATCGGCAGGAAGAAGATCGACAGGATCGCGATGATGCCGATCGCGAAGCCGATGTCCCGCGAGCTCTTGCGCGGCGCCCGCGCCGAGGCGCCCGCCGCGGGCGACTCCCGACCCTGGGCGATCCTCGTCGGGGTGATGGCCGCTATGCTCATGGAATCCTGCCGCCGCGACCGGCTGCGGGGCCGGTCTGTCGAGAGCGGCAGCTTGGGTGCGGGAGCTTGCGCCGGGGTTGGGGATCGGGTCCCCGCCCGGGCGAACGGAAGGGCTGCGCGACGCCCCGGCCGGCATGGCTCGCCCGCGTGTGCCGCTCCTGACGCCCGGACGCGGAACCAAGCTCAGAGGTGGTGGTTGACGAGCCGCGTCATCCAGACCTCTCGCGCCGTGCGAGGCTAGACCCAGATTCGACATAACGGAGTTCATCATGGGCATTCTCGACTCGGTCATCGGCAGCCTCCTCGGCGGGCAGCAGGGCGGTGCGGCTTCGCCGATGGGCGGAATCCTGTCGAGCATTCTCGGCGGGCAGCAGGGCGGCGCCAACCAGGCCGGTGGCATGGGCGGGGCCGGAATGGCGGGCGGCCTCGGCGGGTTGCTGTCGCAATTCCAGCAGGCAGGCCTCGGCAACATCGCCCAGTCCTGGATCGGCAATGGCCAGAACCTCCCTGTCTCTCCGCAGCAGTTGCAGAATGTCTTCGGGCAGGAGCAGGTGCAGAACATGGCCAGCCAGGCCGGCATGCCCCAGGGCGATTTCCTGTCGCAACTGGCCCAGCACCTGCCGGCGGCCGTCGACGGCATGACGCCGAACGGGCAGATGCAAGATGGATCCATGTCGGTCTGATCGGCCCGTTGCTCCGCAAAGGGGCCGATCCCTTTTTCGCCCGGTCCCGTTATCAAGGACGACAGATGTTCAAGCGAAGCGTAGCGGCCCTGGTGTTGGCGTCCCTGCTGGCCGCACCGCTCGGAGTGGGCCAGGCCTCGGCCGACAACCAGATGAATTATCGTCTGCTCCCTGCGACGGAAGCGTCGACGCTGCCCCGTGTCGGCGGTACGCTCGGCCTGAATGTCGGACCCGGTGAGCAGATCAACAGCGGTGGCCTGACGTTCAAGCTGCTCAAGGTGAACAGCGCGAAACAAGGTTCGCCCGGCGCTCAGGCCGGTTTTCGGACGGGTGATCAGATCATTGCGGTGGATGGGCGCGTTTTCCCCAGCGTGCCCGCATTCGCGGGCTACGTGGGCTCGATGCAGCCGGGCCATCAGATCAACGTCGATTACCTGCCGGCCGGCGGGGGGCCGCAGGAGGCCCAACGCGTGACCGCGACGCTCGGCGGTGCCGGTGGTGGGACCGTCCCGGCTCAGCCCGCCGAAGCCGCGCCTTCCGGCGTCCTGTCGACCGGCACCAAGGTGGCGATCGGCGTCGGCGCCGCGGCTCTGTTCGGCTGCTACAAGCTCGGTTGCTTCAACCGGTTCAAGCGTAAGCCGGCCGTCGCGCATTAGCAGGGGGCCGGGTGCAACCGGCGGGGACGAGCCGATCCAGCGGGTTCGGCCCAGGTTCATGGAACCTGTGCTCGTCTCCGCGACCATCAGCGAAGCCAGGGAGATGACATGAACGACCGTTTGAAAGGTGCCGTGATCGGCACCATGGCATTCGCTGGTGCGGTCTTTACCACGGCAGACGCGCAGGCCTTGCCGATCCAGTCCTTGCACCCGTCGGCCTCTGCCGCTGGCATCGAACAGGTTTTCTTGCGCTACGGCTACGGCTATCGTCGTCCATTTCTGCGCTATGGCTACGGATTCAGGCGCCCGTTCGTCTACGGCTATCGCCGGTTCGGCTACGGTGGCTACCGCCGGTTCGGATATGGCCGCTTCGGATACGGCTACCGCCGCTTCTGACCGCCACCTCGCCGACCCGCCTCCGCGAGCGCCGCGGGATGGGCTGGGGACCGTGTTCGTGTTCGATGGCATCGACGAGACCTGCTACGGCTTCCCCGACATCGACGGCAGGGGCGCCAAGGCGGCCTCCCACCGAGGGGCCGCGTCCTCGCCAGCGCCGACGACCTACGGCAGGATGGCGACGCGGCCGACGAGGCCCAGATCCGGCGCGCCCTCGTACCTTTCGTGCCGGCCGCGGACGGGCCGCTTCTGAGGATGCAGACCTGCATCTACACGCGGGCACCCGAAGACTTCTTCGTCGTGGACCGGACCGCCGCCGACCCGCGCATCGTGCTAGCGTCCCCCTGTTCCGGCCACGGCTTCAAGTTCGCGAGCGTGATGGGCGAGATCCTTGCCGATCTGGCCCTCCTGGGCCGCACCGGGCATGCCATCGGCCATTTCCGCATCGACCGGTTTCGGGGCGAACTGGTCCAGCCTTGACCCGATTACCCGCGCCTCGCCGGATGGCCTCGACCGCCAGGAGCGTCCGGGCAAGGCCGGCGTCGGCCCGGTCCGAGAAGACGCCCGCGGGGCAGCAAAGGCGAGGCAAACCCGATCGCCGAACGAGCGCCCTCGGATGCAGACCGCAATGTCACCGGCCGAGATCTGTCACGTGCCGAAAGCCGGCACAGGCGTATAGATGGCCAGTTTCAGCGCCGGATCGTCGTTGGCCTGAAAGGTTGCATATGCGAAGCGTAGCAGCCCTTTCTCGGGATGGCTCAACACTTTCTGGCCGGTCCCGCCGCTCCGGATGTCGTGTGCCTCCCACCATGAGGTGAACTCGGGGCAGTCTCGCCGAAGGCCCTCCAAGAGGTCGAGAAACGCCGGATCGCCGGCCCACAGGTCATGCGTCGTCCGAAATTGCGCCACCATGCGCTTCGCTTCCTCGGCCCAGGCCGCCCCGAAGAGCCGCCGGGCGTCAGGGTCGGTCAGCACGTAGGCGAGGATGTTGCGATCCTCCTCGGCGAGACGGCCGAAATCGGTGAAGACCTCGGCCGCGGCGGCGTTCCACGCCAGGACGTCCCATCGGCGGCCCGTCACGTAGGCGGGCTGATCGAGGCTCTCGACCAGGCGTCGGATCGCGTCGGGTACGGTCTCCCGGGTGAAGGCGCCGCGGTCGTGGTTCCGGGCCAGCGCCCGCAGATGGGCATGCTCGACCTTGCCGAGGCGTAACGCGCCCGCAAGGGCATCGACCGTGGTGACGGAAGGGGTGACGGCTCGGCCCTGTTCCAGCCGGATATACCAATCGACGCCGATGCCCGCGAGTTCGGCCACCTCCTCGCGTCTGAGGCCCGGAGTCCGGCGCCGTCGCCCGCTGGAGAGACCTACCCCCTGGGGGCTCAGTTTCTCCCGGCGCGATCGGAGGAAGTCGCCGAGTTCGCTTCGGATCGGGTCCGACATGACCTTCACTCCCTGACAAGAGAGGCACCTCTTTATCCCAGGATAATACCAGGCCTGGATCCGAACGCGCAGCCGGCGAGGGTGGTCGCATCCAAAAAAACGAGGATGACCATGAAGGCTGCAATTCTGAAGGCGTTCGGATCGCCGCTCGCCATCGAGACCCTGCCCGACCCGGTCCTGGGAACCGGGGACGTCGTCGTCGACGTCGTGGCGGCGGGTGTTCTGCCCTATGCGAACGAGGTCTTCAGCGGCGAGCGGAAATATCTGCTCAAGCCGCCGGTGGCGCCCGGATGCGGGGCGATCGGCCGCGTGCGTGCCGTCGGGCCGGACGCGACGCGTCTCGCGGCCGGCGACTGGGTGCTCTGCGATCCGACCGTGCGGTCGCGCGACGATGCGCTGTGCCCCGATATCACGCTGCAAGGCTGGAGCGCTCGTGGCGAAGGCGGCTTGCGCCTGCAGGAGCATTTCCACCACGGCTCCTTCGCCGAACGCATGCTGGTCCCGACCGAGAACGCGATTCCGATCGGCCCCATCGACCCGGCCGAGGCGGGGCGGTGGTGCGGGCTGAACCTGCTTCTCGTGCCCTACGGCGGTCTGCTCGCGGCGAACCTGCAGGCGGGAGAAACGGTCCTGGTCAGCGGCGCCACCGGGAACTTCGGCAGCGCCGCCGTCGCGGTCGCCCTCGCGATGGGAGCGGGCTTCGTCGTGGCGCCCGGCCGGAACGAGACGATGCTGGAGGACTTGGCGCGCCGCTTCGGCCCTCGTCTCCGGACCGTGAAGCTCACCGGCGACGAGGGGCAGGATCGTGAGCGGATGAAACAGGCGGCGCCGGGTACCATCGACTGCGTGCTCGATCTGCTGCCGCCCTGGGCCGGGACGAAACCGGTGCGGGCCGCCGCCATGACGGTGCGGCAGTTCGGCAGGGTCGTGCTGATGGGCGGGGTCGGCATGTTGGGAGGTGAGGATCTGGGGCTGCCCTACCCGTGGATCATGCGAAACTGCATCACGGTACGGGGCCAGTGGATGTACCCGCGCGAGGCCAACATCCGCCTGATCGGGCTGGTCCGGTCCGGGCTCCTGGATCTGGGTCACTTCGATGTCACGACCTTCGATCTCGACCACGCGAACGACGCCGTCGCGCACGCCGGCGGGCGCGCTGTTCATCGACTCCTCGACCGTCGACGTCGAGTCGTCCCGCCAGGCCCACGAGCTTGCACGCGGACGCGGGCACCTTTCGGTCGACGCGCCGGTGTCGGGCGGGGTCGGCGGCGCCGTGGCCAGGACCCTCACCTTCATGGCCGGTGGGGATGCCGCGGCGCTGGACCGGGCCAGACCGGTGCTGGAGGCCATGGGACGGCGGATCGTGGCCTGCGGCGGCCCGGGCGCCGGTCAGGCCGCCAAGATGTGCAACAACATGATCCTGGGCATCTCGATGATCGCGGTCAGCGAGGCCTTCGTGCTGGCCGAGAAGCTCGGGCTCGACCATCAGGCCCTGTTCGACGTGGCGTCCACCTCGTCGGGCCAGTGCTGGGCCCTCGTCAACCATTGTCCGGTGCCGGGGCCGGTGCCGGCGAGCGCCGCCAATTCCGCCTACAAGCCCGGCTTCGCCACCGCCCTGATGCTGAAGGACCTAACGCTGGCCCGCGACGCCGCCGACGCGGTCGGGGCCGCCACGGCGCTCGGCCACCACGCGCGAGACATCTACGCGGCCTTTGCCGAGGGCGGCCACGCGGGGCTCGACTATTCGGCCATCGTCGAAGCCGTGCGGGGCGCCGGCCGATCCTGACGGGCCCGTGGCACGGACCAAAGCCGCGCTCCAGGTGGTTGAAGCGCCGGGCAATCACGCCCGCACCGAGACTGCGTCGTCCCATGCCGAACCACGCCCCGAACGCATCGGCCCGGCCACCTGGACGGGGGGCGCGAGCCCTCCTGATCGTCAACCAGCAGAGCCGGTCGGGCCGGGAGCAGGGCGACGAAGCCGAAGCGGCGCTCGAAGCGGCGGGCCTCACGGTCGTTCGCGGCCACACGCGGAGCCGAGAGGACGTGTCGCGCCTGATCCGGGAGTCGGCGGGCGAGGTCGGGCGCGTCGTGGTGGGCGGCGGCGACGGCTCCATCAACGCGGCCGCGCCGGGCGTGATCGCGACAGGCCTGCCGCTCGGGATCCTGCCGCTCGGCACCGCCAACGACCTCGCCCGAACCCTCGGGCTCCCGTTCGACCTCGCCGCAGCCGTCAGGGTGATCGCGGACGGGCGCACCCGCTTCATCGACCTCGGCGAGGTCAACGGCTATCCGTTCTTCAATGTCGCCAGCCTCGGCTTCGGAGTCGACCTCACCCGCGCCTTGACGAGCGACGCCAAGAAACGTTGGGGTCCTCTCGGCTATGCGATCGCGGGCCTGCGGGTTCTGCGGCGGCTGCGGCCCTTTCATGCCGAGATCACGGTCGGGGGCCAACGCAACCTGTCCCGCACGGTGCATCTCGCGGTCGGCAACGGCCGGCACTACGGGGGTGGCATGACGGTCAGCGAGGATACCGCCATCGACGACGGGCGGCTCGACGTCTCCAGCCTCGAAGTCGCGAGCGTGTGGGGCTTGCTGAGGTTGCTACCGGCGCTGCGCAGCGGCCACACCGGCGACTGGACCGAGATCCGGACCCTGGTGGGGCAGGAGATCCAGGTGGCGACCCGCCGCGAGCGGTCGGTCAATGCGGACGGCGAGATCGTCACCCGGACACCCGCCACCTTCCGGGTCCGGCACCATGCCGTGAGCGTCTACGTGCCGTCGTGACGCAAAGAGGGCGGAGGCTCGCGCCTCCGCCCTCTCCGATCATTCGCCCCGCGGACGATCAATAAGTCGCGATGGTCGTCCCGCCGAAGGGCGCGCCGATGATGCGGAACGGCACCTGGACGATATCGCCGATCGCGCGCAACGGCGCCCCGATCAGCACCAGCGGGTTGGTGCCGATGTCACCGGTAGCCGGGAAGATGCTGTTGAGCCCACGGAACGGCAGCGAGACGATCTCGCTGCCGAAGCCGAGCGGCCCCGTGACGAGCGTGCCCGGGCCCGTGTTGACCACCGGCTCCACCACCGCGACCGGAGCCGAAACCGGACGCCGCACCGTCAGCGGCCGGCTGTCGTTGTAGCTCACATACCGCTTGCGGGTCGTCACCCGCGCGGCAGGCCTGCGCATCATGGCGCGGCTCGGCGTCTTGCCATTGATGCCGTAGGGATTGGTGGAACTCAGCCTCGTCTGGGCCGAGGCACCGAGATCGGACGCCAAGAGTGCTGCGAACGCCAGCGAGGCGGCGATCGCGGTCATGGTTCTGGTATAAGGCATATCGTACTCCGGTACTGGCTATCGAGGTCCGAATGCGCGAGCCCTGGCATTCGTTCATCGGGCCACGGCTCGGCATGGGCGCCGCACAAACGTCCTGGATCACCAAAGCAAGACTTCGGTGCGTCATGACGAAGACTTAACGGTGTTGGCCGCGAACTTTCTCCCCTGCCCATTTGGCGAGCAAGCGGCAAGGATCATCAGGCAAGCCTTGGCTCCGCGACGGAGCATGGCGGTGCTGTGGCGCTGCTTGCCGGCCCGCCCCGAGGCGCGAAAAACGCCTGCCGAAAGCTCTTGAAGCGACTTCGGGCCTCCCCACATCAAGTTCACGCGGGCCACAACGGACGCGTGATCGAACCGGCCCACCAAGCATCGCCCGTGGGCCTGCATGTCGCTTGCAAGAGGATATGTCCATGCGCCAGTATGATCTCTCACCCCTCTATCGTTCCACGGTCGGTTTCGACCGCCTGTTCAGCATCCTCGACCAGATGTCGGGGGTCGACGCGACAGCCCAGACCTACCCGCCCTACAACATCGAGCGGACCGGCGAGAATGCCTATCGCATCTCAGTGGCCGTGGCGGGCTTTTCCGAGAACGACCTCACGCTTGAGACCCGCGAGAACACGCTGCTGATCCGCGGCGGCCGCAAGACGGCGGAGGTCGAGACGCCGAAGACCGAATTGCTCTACCAGGGCATTGCGGCCCGCGCCTTCGAGCGCCGATTCCAGCTGGCCGACCATGTCCAGGTCACCGGCGCCGCGCTCGAGCACGGGCTGCTTCACGTCGACCTCGTCCGCGAGATCCCGGAGGCTCAAAAGCCGCGTCAGATCCAGATCGGCACCAACGCGCGCGCCCCGAAGGTCGTGGAGTCGAAGCAGGCCGCTTGATCCGGCTGCATTTCGTTGAGTGAGACGAGGGCGTCCCAGTCGGGACGCCCTTTTTGCCGACCGTGGAGCACGGCAGGCCCGGCCGTGGGCGGGTGGCGGCGTTCCGGGCTACGCCACCGCCCAGCAGGAAAGACCCTTCGATGCGTTACAATACACTCGGCCGTACCGGCCTCTTCGTATCCGAACTCTGCCTCGGCACCATGACGTTCGGCGGTACCGGCGAGGTCTGGAGCAAGATCGGCGCGCTGCAGCAGAAGGAGGCCGAAGACCTCGTTAGGACGGCGGTCGACCACGGCGTCAATTTCATCGATACGGCCGACGTCTATTCGCAGGGCCTCTCCGAGGAGATCACCGGCCAGGCGCTGCACGGACTCGGCATCGCGCGCCACGATGTGGTGCTGGCCACCAAGGCCTTCGGCGAGACCGGGCAAGGGCCGAACGCGCGGGGCTCCTCGCGGGTCCACCTCGTCGAGGCCTGCAAGGCGAGCCTGAAGCGCCTCCAGACCGATTACATCGACCTCTACCAGTTGCACGGCTTCGATCCCGCGACCCCGATCGAGGAGACGTTGCGGGCACTGGACACCCTGGTGCAGCACGGCCACGTCCGCTCCATCGGCGTCTCGAACTGGGCCGCCTGGCAGATCGCCAAGGCGCTCGGCATTGCGGAGCGGCTGGGACTGGCGCGCTTCCAGACGTTGCAGGCCTATTACACCGTGGCGGGGCGCGACCTCGAGCGTGAACTCGTGCCGATGATGAAGTCCGAGGACGTCGGGCTCATGGTGTGGAGCCCGCTCGCCGGCGGGCTGCTGTCGGGCAAATACGGACGCGACCAGACGGGCGAGCAGGGCAGCCGTCGCACGAGTTTCGACTTTCCGCCCGTCGACAAGGCCCGCGCCTACGATGTCGTCGACGTCCTGCGGCCGATGGCGGAGGCGAGGGGCATATCGGTGGCGCGGGTCGCGCTTGCCTGGCTGCTGCACCAGAAGCATGTGACCAGCGTGATCGTGGGGGCCAAGCGCGTCGAGCAGCTCGAGGACAATATCGCGGCCACGGCGGTCGAGCTGACCGAAGCCGAACTCGCGGCCATCGACAAGGTCAGCGCGCTGCCGCCGGAATATCCAGGCTGGATGCTGGCGCGCCAGGGCGAGATCCGCCGCAAGCAGCTGGCCGGGGAACCGAGACCGGCCCGACGTTGAGCCGGCAGAGCCCCGGAATCCTCGTCCTTCGGCGTGCCTGCTGGCCGCGGATTCTGCCGCATCGCCGGGCAGCACGGCGCACCGTTTGTGCAGACCCGGAACCCGGAAGTCGCTGTCGAGTTGGAGAGAGCGGGCGCTTTCTGACAGGGTTGGACCGACGGTGAAACATTTTCTTCCGATGATTGCGGCGCTGGCCGTGGGGGCTCAGTGCGCGCCGGTGTCGGCCAAGGCCGTTCAGGCCGAACTCCGCCGCGAGGCCTTCGGTGCCGGCGGAGTTGTCGGCAGCGCGATCCGGATTGGTTCGGAGCAGATCGCCCAGGCCGAGCCGCAGGGCGGCGAGCCCGGGCAGGGCCAGAAGCGCCAGAGGCCGCCGGCCGGCGGTGAAGGGCAGGGTGGGCAGCCGAGACAAGGCGGCGGGCAACCCGGGCAGGGGGCCAAACCCCCCGGGCAAGGTCAGGGCCAGGCGCCGCGGGGCGAACCCGCGCAAGGCGAGAAGCGACAAGGGCAGCCAGCGCAAGGGCAGCCGGAACAAAGGCAGCCGGCCCAAGGGCAGCCGGGACAGGGGGAGCTCCGCAAGGGCGAGGGTCAAGGAGGCGAGGCCCGCCCTGGCCAAGCTGACCAGGGCGGGTCTCGCAAAGGCGAGCCGGCTACGGGCGAGAAGCGGCAGGGACAGCCCGCACAGAGCGAGCCTCGCAAGAGCGAAGGTCAGCAGGGCGAGAAACGTCCCGGCCAGGCTGGCCAAGGAGGAACACAGCGGGGCGAGCCTGCTTCCGGCGAGAAACGGCAGGGGCAGCCCACACAAGGTGAGCCGCGCAAGGGTGAAGGTCAGCAAGGCGAGAAGCGAGACCAGCCCGGATCGCGCCAGTCGAGGACGACCGTTCAGATCCGCCCCGAGCAGCGAACCCGGATCACCGAAACGATCCGGGGGCTGAACGTCCGCCCGGTCGCCAATGTCGGGATCCGGATTTCCGTCGGCACAGTCGTGCCGAGGAGGATCCAGCTTCGTCCTCTGCCGCCCGCGATCGTCCAATTCGTGCCGGAGTTCCGACGGTATCGGTTTTTCGAAGTGCCGAATGAGATCATCATCGTGGATCCGGTGACTTTCGAGATCGTGGAGGTGATTTCCTTCTGAATGAGCGTCGCGAGGTCAACATTCGGCACGCCGATCGTCGGCTTGGGGCAATCACAATCAAGGGCCATCGACTCTCGCGCCTTCAGACGGGACGCTAAAATGAGCGGATCCCGCGCAGGCCCGCCCGAGCTTCGGAGCAAGGGCGAGTTCCTGAAGCTTTCGGCCGCACGCGATCTTGCGAGTGGCGCCGGAGGTCTCAGACGAACACTTGGCTTCGCCGCGGCATCTCCTCGGGCCGGGCCACGAAATCCCTGATCGCGGAGGCGATCTTGTATCCGCCTCGGGCCGATGGCTCGATCGGATTGGCGAAGTCTTCATCGTGGTTGCAGATGAGCCTGAGATCGAGCAATGCGAGCCTCCGGGAGAAGGCCGCTTCGGTGATGATATCGTTGAGCACGGACAGGGCCGTCGCGCTACGGCGACGCTGATCGAGGTCCGTGAAACGCGGGTGATAGATGGCGCAGACTGCTGTGGGCAGGTTCCGGGCGAGAATGGCATCGAGCATCGCCGCATAATCTGTGTGGAAGGCGGACTGAACAGCGCCGAGCTGGTCGAGCGCATCGCCTACGGAACGGGCGGAAGCACCCAGAACGCTTGCGGCCCTGAGGGCATCGTTGCCGCCCACACTGGCAACGAGGTGGGTGGCGTCGGCGGGGATGACGTCGAGTTGGCGCAGGATACCGGTGGTCACCGCTCCATCGGTTGCGGCGAGCGTCGCGGCCTGATCTGGGCCAAGTGCCTCACGCAACTGGCGCACGACGTCGGGGCCGCCGGCCACATAGGCGGCGTTGTCGAAAACCGAGTCGCCGAGAAGGACGACGTGCTTCATCTTAGCCTCCTGCGCGGCCGGGGCTGGTCGCGACCACAAGCCTGCGACTCCGACCGTGGCGCCGGACACCCATGCTCGCCGTGTGATCGAAGACTTCCAACCCATATCACTGTCGTCCAGGATTGCCGAAGTCCGCCCATCTGACATGAGATGGATCGCGCGCGCCTCATTCCGAGCGTTGCGATGCCCTCGGCCTAAACCGGCGTGCCGGGAGTGACCTTGTGGCGGAACCAGCACGGGTAAACCCGAGCTCCGACGCTGGCCTACAACCAGGATCGATGATGGTGAAGTGTGGTGTCGTTCAGTTCAATCACAGGCCTGGCGACAAGGCCGCGAACTTCAAAATCATCGAGCATTACGCTGCCGCAGCCTTTGCTGCCGACGTGAAGGTGCTTGCCCTGCCGGAGATGTGCCTGACCGGCTACTGGCACGCCCGACACCTGGACCGCGATGGCTGGGTTGCACTGTCCGAGCGAATACCCGAAGGACCCTGGTGCCAGGCGCTGATCGCTCTGGCTGGCCGGTTCGACATGGCGATCGGCGTCGGTCTGGTCGAGCAGGCCGAGGATGGCCGCCTGTTCAATGCCTACGTGGTCGCCATGCCGGACGGAAAGCTGCACCGCCATCGCAAGATCCACGCCTTCGAGAGCCGGCACGTGTCGAGCGGCGACGGCTATACGGTGTTCGACACGCCATGGGGCGTCAGGCTGGGCGTGTTGATCTGCTGGGACAACAACCTCGTCGAGAATGTGAGAGCCACCGCCTTGCTCGGCGCCGACATCTTGCTGGCACCTCACCAGACCGGGGCCACGGATTCGCGCAGTCCCCACGGCATGCGACCGATCGACCCCCTCTTATGGCACCGACGCACCGAGGATCCCGAGCGTCTGCGGGCGGAGTTCCAGGGGGAGAAGGGCCGAGGCTGGCTCATGCGGTGGCTTCCTTCAAGGGCCCACGACAACGGCATGTTCCTTCTCTTCGCCAACGGGGTCGGGGAGGACGATGGCGAGGTACGCACCGGGAATGCCATGATCCTGGACCCTTACGGCCGAACCCTCGTCGAGAGCACCTCGATCGACGACGACATGGTCACGGCCGATCTCGATCTCGATCTGCTGCCGCTGTCCACGGGTCGCCGATGGATCCGCGGTCGGCGTCCCGAACTCTATGGAATCCTGTCCCGACCGCTCGGGCACGAACTCTCGCCATTGGAGGCTCGGTTCTCGTCCGAACCGGTCAGAAGGCCGTAAGTAGCGGCATAGTGGGGTAGCTCCGGCCCCGTTCCGCGAGGCGGCCCATCGCGCCGAGCCCGGCACCTGCTGCCTCTGCGGTCAGCCCGTCTATCGGTTCGGCTGGCACCGCGATCTCTGGCGCGAGGGCAAGCCCGTGCTGCTGCGACGCGTGTCGATCGACGGCCTGCCGGGGTATGGCAATGCAACTGTCGGGCGTCATGGATTGATTGCGCTAAGTCGCCCCGTCTCTGCATGATGTCGACACTACCGTCGGCCGTCGACGACGAGCCGCAGAGCCAATCCCGCGAAGACGGTGCCGAGCACCATCTGTGGGGCGCGCCGGAAGCGAATACGGTCGGCGACGGCACGGCGGAGCCGGTTGGCACCCAGGACCAGCGACCCGTTCACGACGAGGCCGATGAGATTGAGGACTGTAGCGAGCAGCAGGATCTGCGCCGCGACATGGCCTGCCTCGGGCTTCACGAACTGCGGAAACAGGGCGAGCGCGAAAAGCGCCACCTTTGGGTTCAGGATGTTGGTGAGCAGGCCCTGCCGGAACACCGCCCCGAGCGACAGCGGCCGCGCGTCCGTCGACACGGAGAAAGCCGACCCTGGCGCGCGGAAGGCTGTCCAGGCGAGATACAGCAGGTAGGCGGCGCCCGCATAGCGCACCGCGTCATAGGCGAGAGGCACGGCGCGGAACAGTTCCGACAGGCCGAGAGCGACCGCGGTCGCGTGGACGTAGACACCGACCAGGGCCCCGAACAGCGACGCAAAGCCGGCGCCACGACCCTGGATGAGACTCCGCGACAGGATCAGCAGCATGTCGGGCCCGGGCGTGCAGGCCAGCGCCAATGCAGCCGCGGCGAAGAGGGCGAGAGTCGAGAAGTCGGGCATCGGACGCTCCACAGCCGGCGAAGGTATAGCACCTTCGAACCGTGCGTGGCGCAGCTGTCCCAACTCCCGCGGCGGCGCCGAAACAGGGTCCGGAACGACGCGCAGAATGGGAGGTCCGTCGTGGAGCCCGGGATGACGCCCAGACCCTTCGCCGCGGCCCCCGATCTGGTGGAGGCCGCGGCTGTTGCCCGCCCGCGTCAGCGGACGGTGGATTGCGTGCCCGCCACGTGCGTCCGGTCTCTCCGGTTCAGGCCAGCCAATCCTGCCAACCCGATGAGGCCCAGCCACCCCCAATCGAAGCCGCGGTCGTCGTTGCGCGAGGCCGCGCCAGCCGTGTTGGCATTGGTTGCCGGAGCAGCCGTCGTGCCGGTCGTGGTGGTTTGAGCGGATGCAGCCCCGCCGAGACCCATCACGAGAGAGGCGGCCAGCAGGGTCGTCTTATAGGATGGCAGGTTCATTGATCGGTTCTCCTCGACTTGCTTCTGCCAAACTTCACGGACCTGACACAGGTTCCTGCGGAGCGCGCCGCGTCGACCGGCTCAAACGCTGAGATGCGCCCTGACCTCGTGCTCGACGAGGTCCCCCTTGCGGCCCGCCATGACGACCGCGCCTCGGTCCATGACGGCGAAGCTGTCGGCGAGGTCGCGGGCGAACTCGAAATATTGCTCGACCAGCACGATTCCCATGTCGCCGCGCCCGCGCAGATAATCGATGGCCCGGCCGATGTCCTTGATGATCGAGGGCTGGATGCCTTCCGTGGGTTCGTCGAGCACGAGCAGCTTCGGCCGCGTCACCAGCGCCCGGGCGATGGCGAGCTGCTGCTGCTGGCCGCCCGACAGGTCGCCGCCGCGCCGGTGCATCATCGATTTCAGCACCGGGAAGAGCGCGAAGACCTCGTCGGGAATGCTGCGCAGCGACCGGGCCAACGGCGCGAAACCCGTGTGCAGGTTCTCGCGCACCGTGAGCAGCGGGAAGATCTCGCGCCCTTGCGGCACGTAGCCGATGCCGCGGCGGGCGCGCCCGTGCGGCGGCAGGCGCGACACGTCCACCCCGCCGAGGCTGATGGCGCCGCCGCGGATCGGCTGCTGGCCCACGATGGCGCGCAGCAGCGATGACTTGCCGACGCCGTTGCGGCCCAGCACGCAGGTGACACGGCCAAGTTCGGCCGTGAGCGACACTTTCCGCAGCGCCTGGGCGGCACCATAGAACAGGTCGATGGATTCCACGTTCAACATGGCCGATGTATCAGCGGCCAAGATAGACCTCCACGACGCGCGGGTCGGCGCTGACCTGGTCGATCGATCCTTCCGCCAGCACCGCGCCCTCGTGCAGCACCGTCACCTTGACGCCGAGGTCGCGCACGAAGGCCATGTCGTGCTCGACCACCACCACCGCGTGGTCGGTCGCGATCTCGCGCAGCAGTTCGGCGGTCGTGGCGGTTTCGCCGTCGGTCATGCCGGCCACCGGCTCGTCGACGAGCAGCAGCTTCGGATCCTGGGCCAACAGCATGCCGATCTCGAGCCACTGCTTCTGCCCGTGAGACAATGCGCCGGCCCGCTTGGCCCGCATGTCCCACAGGCGGATGCGGCGCAGGACGCCGTGGATCTTCTCGTCCCGGTCGCGCGCCGCGCGGCCGAACAGCGTCGCGAAAGCGCCGCGCGGTGCCTTCAGGGCCAGGAGGATGTTGGTCTCGACGTCATGGTTCTCGAAGACGGTCGGCTTCTGGAACTTGCGGCCGATCCCGAGCTCGGCGATCTCGGCCTCGTCGCGCCTGGTGAGGTCGACCGTGCCGGCGAAGTAGACCTGCCCCGTGTCGGGCCGGGTCTTGCCCGTGATGACGTCCATCATGGTGGTCTTGCCGGCGCCGTTGGGGCCGATGATGGCGCGCATTTCGTTCCGCGCCAGCAGCAGGGAGAGGCCGCGCAGCGCCTTGTAGCCGTCGAAGGACACGCGCACGTCGTCGAGGTAGAGCAGCGAGGAGGTGAGGACGGGGTCGGTCAACGCATCCGCTCCGCTACGGCCGGGGTCTGCTCTTCCGGCGCGACGGGTCGCGCGGCGGCGATCGGGCGCTCGGCCGGGGGCTGGGGCCTCTGGCGGGCCGTCAGCCGGTCGATGACGCCCATGATGCCCTGCGGCAGGAACAGCGTCACGCCGACGAACAGCGCGCCCAGGCAGAACAGCCAGGACTCGGGCAGGGTGCCGGTGAGGACGGTCTTGCCCCAGTTGACCAGCACGGCGCCGAGTGCGGCCCCCACCAGCGTGCCGCGCCCGCCGACCGCCACCCAGATCACGGCCTCGATGGAATTGGCGGGCGCGAACTCGCCCGGATTGATGATGCCGACCTGCGGCACGTAGAGTGCGCCCGCCACACCCGCCATCATGGCCGACAGGACGAACACCAGCGTCTTGTAGTTCTCGACCCGATAGCCGAGGAAGCGCGCACGGCTCTCGGCGTCGCGGATCGCCACCACCACCTGGCCGAACTTCGAGCCCGTCACGCCGGCCGCGATGATGTAGCCGAGCGCCAGCGCGAGACAGCTCGCCGAAAACAGCGCGGCGTGCGTTGCGTCGGCCTGGATGTTGAAGCCCAGGATGTCCTTGAAGTCGGTCAGCCCGTTGTTCCCGCCGAAGCCCATGTCGTTGCGGAAGAAGGCGAGCAGCAGCGCGTAGGTCAGGGCCTGGGTGATGATCGACAGGTAAACGCCCGTGACCCGCGACCGGAAGGCGAAATAGCCGAACACCAGCGCCAGGAGCCCCGGCACCAGCAGCACCATCGTCATGGCATAGGGGAAGCTCGAAAAACCCCACCAGGTGACGGGCAGCGCATGCCAGTTGAGGAAGACCATGAAGTCCGGCAGGTCCGGGTCGGCATAGCTGCCGCGCGCCCCGATCTGCCGCATCAGGTACATGCCCATGGCGTAGCCGCCGAGCGCGAAGAAGGCGCCGTGGCCGAGGCTCAGGATCCCGCAATAGCCCCAGACGAGGTCGAGCGCCAAGGCGAGCAGCGCGTAGCACAGATATTTTCCCACCAGCGTCACCGCATAGGTCGACAGGTGGAAGGGCGAGTTCGCGGGGACGCCGAGCGACAGCACCGGCACCAGCACGGCTGCGGCCACCAGGACGGCCAGGAAGACGAGGCCGCGACGGTCGACATGGGCTCGGCCGAGCACCTCAGGCCTCCACGGACCGGCCCTTGAGCGCGAACAATCCGCGCGGGCGCTTCTGGATGAACAGCACGATGAAGACCAGGATGGCGATCTTGGCCAGCACGGCGCCGGCCAACGGCTCCAGGAACTTGTTGGCGATGCCGAGCGTCATGGCGGCCACCAGCGTGCCCCAGAGATTGCCGACGCCGCCGAACACCACCACCATGAAGCTGTCGATGATGTAGCCCTGCCCGAGGTTGGGCGACACGTTGTCGATCTGGGAGAGCGCCACGCCCGCGATGCCGGCGATGCCCGAGCCGAGCCCGAACGCCAGCGCGTCGATGCGGCCCGTCGAGATGCCCATGGCCGAGGCCATGCGGCGGTTCTGCGTCACGGCCCGCATCCTGAGCCCAAATGGCGTGGCCCGCAGCACGAGTTGCAGCGCCACGAAGACCAGGATGGTGAACACCACGATCCACATGCGGCCGCTCGTGACCTCGAGCCCCCCGAGCCGGAAGGATCCCGCCATGAAGCTCGGCGCCGAGACGGCCCGGTTGTCGGCCCCGAACATCGTGCGGACCGCCTGCTGCAGGATCAGCGACACGCCCCAGGTGGCGAGCAGCGTTTCCAGCGGCCGGCCGTAGAGATGGCGGATGATGAGGCGCTCGATCGCGATGCCGGCCGTGCCCGCCACCAGGAAGGCCAGCGGCACCGCTATCAGCAGCGAGGCGTCGAGCCACCCGGGAGCGAAGCTCCCGATGGCCTGCTGGGCCACGTAGGTCGCGTAGGCGCCGATCATCACCATCTCGCCGTGCGCCATGTTGATGATGCCCATGACGCCGAACGTGATGGCGAGCCCGATGGCGGCCAGCAGCAGCACCGAGCCGAGCGACACCCCGTACCAGCAGTTCTGCAGCGCCTGCCACAGGGCGAGCGTGGTCCTGATCGAGGCTGCGGCCGCGGCCGCCGCCGCCCGCACGGCCGGCGAGGCATCCGGGGCCGCGGCCATCTGGCCGATGGGCCCGAGCGCATCGGCGTCGCCGCGTTGCCGCAGCACCCCGATGGCCGCGAGCCTCTCCGCGTCGGAGCCCGTGCCGGCCGTGGCCAGGATGGCGGCCCGGGCCTGCGCCAGGGCCGTCCTGACGGCCGGGTCTGTCTCCCTGGCGAGGGCGGCGTCGACTGGACCCTGCGCCTTGGCATCGCGGGCCTGGAAGGCCGTCTCGGCCGCGGCGAGGCGCTTCGTCCGGTTGGGCGACAGCAGGTCGAGCCCGCCGACCGCGGCGCCCACCTTCGAGCGGATGGAGTTGTTGAGACGTACCTTCTTGAGGTCGCTCTCCATCACGCCATCGGCCTTGGCCCCGGTGGCGGCGTCGTCGAGCCTGTCCGAGGGGTCGCGGTAATAGACCCTGTGCGAGCCGGGGTCGAAGAAGAGGCGGCCGTCCGCTAGCGCCGCGAGGATCGCGGGCGCGGTCGGCGCGCCGGCGGCGATCAGCGCGTCGATGCCGCGGTCGGTCTCGGGAAACCTGTCGGCCGCGAAATGCGTCAGCGCATCGTCGACCGGCGCGGCGCGGGCCGGTACCGCGCAGAGCCCAGGCAGCATGAGCGCTGCCAGCGCAGTCCGGTATATACACATGGTTCGCGTGCAAATCATGCTTGGCTCCAGGCACGGCGACCTGCCGATCCGGCCCGCAACGATCCGGAGCCGTCGTGACGTGCGCGCGGGCTGTCCAGGGCAGTCCGGTGAGCCATGCGGCCCTGTTGCCTCCTCCACCGCGCTGCGCGCGGTCCCCCTCCTCCGCTTCCCGGAGGAGGATGCACCCGACGATCCGGCATGATCCTCCTCCGTTTACGAAGCAGGGTGGGGGAGGCGGCCACTGGGCCGACAGTTACAGGATGTCCTCGACCCGATTGCTCCGGGGACTGTCGGATTGTCCCCTTCAAGTCTCAGGCTGCGCCGCCGCACTTGCCGGACTTCACGTTGAAATTGCCGCACGCCATGGGCTTGCGCCAATCGCCGATGAGGTCTCGCGAGCCTTCGAGGTAGGGCGACCATTCCTGCGCCACGACGAGGCCCGGGGTCTGCCACACGGTGTTCATCTGGCCGTCGGCCCCGATCTCGCCGATGTAGACCGGCTTGGTGATGTGGTGGTTCGGCATCAGGGTCGAGTAGCCGCCGCTGAGGTTCGGCACCGAGACGCCGATCAGCGCGTCGATCAAGGGGTCGGCCTTGAAGGTGCCGGCCTTCTCGACCGCTTTCACCCACATGTTGAAGCCGATGTAATGGGCCTCCATGGGGTCGTTGGTGGTGCGCTTGGGGTTCTTGGTGAAGGCCTTCCAACGCGCGATGAAGGCCTTGTTCTCGGGCGTGTCGATCGACTCGAAGTAGTTCCAGGCCGTCAGGTGACCGACCAGGGCCTTGGTGTCTATCCCGGCCAGTTCCTCCTCGCCGACCGAGAAGGCTACGACCGGGATGTCGGTCGCCTTGAGGCCCTGGTTGCCGAGTTCTTTATAGAACGGCACGTTGGCATCGCCGTTGATGGTCGACACCACGGCCGTCTTCTTACCCCCTGAGCCGAACTTCTTGATGTCCGAGACGATCGTCTGCCAATCGGAATGGCCGAAGGGCGTGTAGTTGATCATGATGTCGTCGGGCGCGACGCCCTTCAGCTTCAGATAGGCTTCGAGGATCTTGTTGGTGGTGCGCGGGTAGACGTAATCGGTGCCGGCCAGCACCCAGCGCTTCACGCCGCCGCCTTCCTCGCTCATCAGGTAATCGACCGCAGGGATCGCCTGCTGGTTCGGCGCCGCACCCGTGTAGAACACGTTGCGCTGGCACTCCTCGCCCTCGTACTGGACCGGGTAGAACAGGATGTTGTCGAGTTCCTGGAAGACCGGCAGCACCGACTTGCGCGACACCGATGTCCAGCAGCCGAAACAGGCCGCGACCCCGTCCTTGGTGATGAGTTCGCGCGCCTTCTCGGCGAACAGCGGCCAGTTCGAGGCCGGGTCGACCACGACGGCCTCGAGCTTCTTGCCCAGCACGCCGCCTCGTCTGTTCTGTTCGTCGACGAGCATCAGCATGACGTCTTTCAACGTGGTCTCGCTGATCGCCATGGTGCCGGACAGGGAATGCAGGACGCCGATCTTGACCGTATCGTCCGCCGCGACGGCGCGGGTCAGCCCGCCAAGCGTGCCGGACGCGGCCAGGGCGCCCGCGGCCGCGCCGAAGAGGGCCTGCCGGCGATTCGGGAGACGATCCATGCTGACCTCGCTTGCGCTGCGGCCGTGTGGCCGCGTTCTCTGCGCTGCGACGGAAAGCAACATCCGTGCCGGCTGATCTGGGCCGCCATGTCGACCGGACCGCTTCGGCCCGGTATAGGTGGGATGACGATTGTCGCGGTTCGGGAGGCCAGGGAAGATCGGCCCCGCGTCGGCGCCTGGTCTGCCGTTGCAAGGGCAGGGATGGACCGGGATGGGCAGCGTCAGCAGCGGGCTGCAGAACTTCCTCCTCGCTCTGTCGGCCCTGTTCTCGATCGTCAACCCGATCGCGGCCGCGCTGATCTTCGCCCAGGTGACGGCCGACCGTTCGCACGCCGAGCGGCTCGATCTCGCGCGTCGGGTGGGGCTCTATTCGGCGATCGTCATGCTGGTGGCGCTCTGGGGCGGCGCCTATGTGCTGAACTTCTTCGGCATCACCCTGGCGGCGTTGCGCATCGCGGGCGGCCTCGTGGTGGCGGTGCGGGGCTGGGACATGCTCTCGGCCACCGAAGCCAACGAGGAGCGCAAGCAGGGGCAGGCGTCGCAGGCGACCGGTGCTGCGGACGTGGCGTTCTTTCCGCTGACGATGCCGTTCACGACCGGCCCCGGCACCATGGCGGTGGCGATCGCGCTGGGGTCGAACCTGCCGGCCGGAACCCCCGACATGCTGCCCTTCATCCTGGGCTCCTCCGCGGCGGCGCTGGCCGTGGCCGGACTGGTGTGGATCGCCTACAGTTCCGCCGACCGCATCCTCGGCTGGCTCGGCCAGGCCGGCGCCCGGGTGCTGACGCGGCTCTCGGCCTTCCTGCTGCTCTGCATCGGCGTGCAGATCACGCTCGGCGGCGTGATCGAGGTCCTGCGCAAGGTGCTGAGGGCGTGAGGCCGCTCGAACGTCCGGGACGCACCCTCGAGCCCGCCGGTCCAGTCGATGCGTGATGTCGCTCGGCTCATCCGATCAACGCACCATCACGATGGCGATGCCGAGCGCATCGCCGAGCGATTCCCAAACCCTGTCGGTGGTGACGGCCGGTGCGTTGAGACGTCCGGCGAGCGCGAGACAACAACGATCCCCGAGCAACAGTCCAGCCGAGCGCGCGTTCGCGCCCTGAGACGCCCCGCCATTACGGCCAAGTCCCGATCCAACGGCACGATCTCGACATCGAGGTCAGCCAGATCTGCCGCGACCTCGTCGGTCGGAACGCCGCGATCCACCAGCTTGCTCACGACCTCGGCATAGTTGACCGCCGAGACGGCCGCGCCGGTCATCACCGCCACAACCCGATCGGCGCCCGGCTCCGAGAAAATCAGGCAAAGCAGGGCCGAAGCATCGAGAACATGTCGTCTTGCTTTATTCACGCGCTGCTTCCGCCCGTCTCTCGGCTATCAACTCTTCAGACACCAAGCCGTCAGCGGCAGCATAGGTCTTGAGCTTGTCCTGCAGACGACGCAGGGCGGATCGCGCCGGGCGTATGCGCAATTCTTCCCCGCGAAGTTCGATGAGGATCGTGTCGCCTCTCGCCAAGCCGAGGGCCTTTCGATAGGCGGCTGGCACGAGGATGCGGCCACCTTCCGCGATCCTGCCTTTCACGACCGGCATGACATTTTTCCTGCCTCTGCACCTCGAGGCAAGGTAAAGCATCTCCGGCCACCCTGCCAGATCGTTCGACCGCCGCCCTACATCATCCCACCAGGGCCGCGAAGCGCGCGAGGTCGACGTTGCCGCCGCTGAGGATCACGCCGATGCGCTTGCCCCGGCAGTCGACCGCACCCGAGAAGGCCGCCGCGGCCGCGAGGCAGCCGGTCGGTTCGACCAGCATCTTCATGCGCTCGGCGAAGAACCGCATGGCCGCGACCAGCGCCGCATCCGGCACCGTGACGACGTCGGCGACGAGGCGGCGGATGATCGGGAAGGTGAGCCGCCCCAGCGCTTGCGTCTGGGCGCCGTCCGCGATGGTCTGCGGCACCGGAATGCGGACGATGCACCCCTCGCGGAACGAGCGCTGCCCGTCGTCGCCGGCCTCGGGCTCGACCGCGATCACGGCGGCACCGGGCGACAGCGCTTCGGCCGCGAGCGCCGAGCCGGCCGTGAGGCCGCCGCCGCCGAGGCAGACCAGCAGGAGGTCGAGCGGCCCGGTGTCCTCGATCAGTTCCTTCGTGGCCGTGCCCTGGCCCGCGATGACGTCGGCGTGGTCGAAAGGCGGGATCAGCGCCAGGCCCTGCCGTTCGGCCAGCCCGCGCCCGATGGCCTCGCGATCCTCGGTATAGCGGTCGTAGATCACCACCTCGGCGCCGTAGCCCCGCGTCGCCGCCACCTTGGCCGAGGGGGCGTCGTGCGGCATCACGATGGTGACGGGTGCGCCCTGCAGCCGGCCCGCCAGCGCCATGGCCTGGGCGTGGTTGCCGGACGAGAACGCCACGGCGCCGCGGCGGCGCTGCGCCTCGGGCAGGGCCGCCAGCGCGTTATAGGCGCCGCGGAACTTGAACGCCCCGGCGCGCTGCAGGTTCTCGGCCTTGAAGAACAGCGTCCCGCCGACCAGGGCATTGGCGGTGCGCGATGTCAGCACCGGCGTGCGGTGCGCGGCGCCGGCGATCCGCGCCGAGGCGCGCTCGACCGCGGTATAGTCGGGCGGGGTGGCGGTCTGATCGGGCATGCGGTCTCCGGACGGCGCTGAGAATCGGTCGCCCGATCCTACACCGGCGGGGCCGCGGGGGGAGGGGGGTGGTCGCCGCGGATGCTCATTGACGGGAGAACGGAAGCCCGAGAGGGGACGATGGCGCGTCCTGTTCGCGCCCTCTTCGGTTCAGAACCGCCCGGCGCGGAAGTCGGCGAACGCCTGTTGGACTTCTGCTTGCGTGTTCATGACAAACGGCCCTCCGAACGCGACTGGCTCGCGCAGCGGACGGCCCGCAAAGAGGAGAAAACGGACTGCTGTGCTCTCCGCCTTGACCGTCAGTTCTGACGACCCTGGCTCCTCCGTTCGCGTCAGCCAAGCGAGTTGGTTGGCCTGAACGAGCGTAGCCCGGTCTTCAATCTTTAGGACGCCTTCGAGGACGTAGACGAGGGCGTTATCGCGGGCGGTGAGAAGCTGGCGAAACTCGCGCCAGGCTCGATCCGCACGTCGAGCATGGTGACCGGGACATGGTTGAGCGTGGACGACGTTATGCCGCCGGATTTACCGGAGAAGACACGAACCTCGACGCCTGGCTCGCGCCTGATCGGCATCGCGCTAGCCGCAAGATCCTGATAGTGCGGTTCACTCATCTTCACAGCCGCAGGAAGATTTACCCAAAGCTGCAGGGTATGAGCAATCGTCCCTTCCGGCGCATTTTCTTCATGGTGGATACCCCGCCCGGCGGTCATCCACTGGGCGTCCCCCGCATGGATGACGCCACCGTGTCCCGCGCTGTCGGAATGCTCGACGGACCCCTCGATGACGAAGGTCACCGTCTCCAGGCCGCGGTGAGGATGAGCGGAAAAGACTCCCCGCGGCATCCAGTCCTCGGCCATGACGAGGAAGGGGTCGGTGAAGGCGGCTTCCCCACCGTCGATCAATCGGCGCGCCCGGTGCCCAGTGGCGTGTCCGGGGGCGGCCTCGGGATCGTCAATCCGCGCCACTTCGCGGACGATCATCGGTTCGGGGGTGTCCATTTTAGTAATCCTACTTGAGCGGGTGTTCGACGAGGTTGTGAAGCACCAGGGGGCCCGGGATGTGCAGAAGCCGGCCGCCTTCGTCGAGGCGACCCACAAGGATCGGCGAGAAGCCGAGCTGCTGCGCCAGTTCCTTGATCGTCGCGGCGGCCATGTCGTCATTGCTGGCCACGAACACGACACGCTTTCCGCCATCCTGCGACGGATCGCGCGCCAGGACGCCGGCGGGCAGTTGATTGAAGGCCTTGACCACCGATGCGCCAGGCACAGCCTTGGCGACGATGTCCGATGAGAGACGCCCCGCCATCACTTCCGGCGACACCCCATAGGCATTGGTCTGGTCGACGACGATCTTGCCGGTCCAGTCGGATCGGCTTCGAGCAAACTCTTCCACGGCGATGAACGGGATCGCCAGAAACACGACGTCGGCGGCGAGCGCGTCTTCCAGAGTGTGGGCCGTGACCTTGTCACCAAGCTCCTCGGCGAGCGGCCGGATCGTCTCCGGCCCCCGCGTGTTGGCGATCGACACCGCGATCCCGGCGCGGGCGAACTGATGAGCGAGAGCAGATCCGACGTTGCCCGTCCCGATGATGGCGTAGGTCATAATGGTGACTCCTGATGCGCGTGGACGCGCGTTGATTTGTGGTCGTATGGTGAGGAAGGTTCAGGCTGCGGCCGCTGCCGTGACCGCATCGCCGAATTGGGCGACCGCCGTCTCTCCCGACATCCCGGCGTGCGCCCGGTCTGCAAGAATGATGTCGAGGTCGGTGAGGCCGATGAAACCCAGCACCTGTCGCAGATAACCGCTCGCCTGGTTGTAGGCTTCGACCGGCGAACCCGGGCTGAAGTCGCCGCCGCTGGCCAGGATCACGGTGGCCTTCTTGCCGGTCAGCTGCCCAACGTTGTCCACGACGGTGACGCCGACTCGAACGATGTGATCGATGTAAGCCTTCAGAACCGCAGGGATCGAGAAGTTGTACATCGGCGTGCCGATGACGACGTGATCGGCGGATTGCAGCTCGGCGACGAGATCATTGGAGATCTTGATCGCGGCGACGCTTTCCGGCGAGTGCTGTTCCGGAGGGGTGAAGGCGCCTCCGATCCAGGGAAGATCGACGAACGGCAGGTTGGTCTTGATCAGATCGCGATCGATCACCTGGCCGCCGGGGTGCGCCGCACGCCATTTCTTGATGAACAGCGCCGTAAGCTTGCGGGAGGTCGAAGATTCGTAGCGAGGGCTTACGCCGATGGCGAGAAGGGTCGGCATTGTGGATTTCCTATGAGTTGCTGGTGTCTGGGGGGCTTGGGAAGCGGCGGCACCGGGCTTCGGCGCGGGGGGAAATACCGGCCGGCGCGGTCGAACAGGATCGTCAAGTGTGAAGGCTCGGCATGGGACATCCTCTGGGCTCTGAGCCGGATGACCCGTCGCTCGTCGGTGACCCGCAATGCCTAGGAGTTCGCCGGACGGAGAAAAACTGATGAAGTGTAGTTTATCTTGATCTACAAATCAGAATGGACTCCCTGACGCTCGATCAAATCCAGATCTTTCTCGCCGTCGTCGACGAAGGCAGCTTCTCGAAGGCGGCGAAAAAGCTGAACCGCGCGCAGTCGGCGGTGACCTACGGGATCCAGAAGCTCGAAGCGCAAATCGAGCTGCCGCTGTTCGATCGCACCGCCTATCGGCCGACCTTGACCGAGGCGGGCCATAAGCTTCTGTCACGGGCGCGGCGCATCGCAGAAGAAGCAAACTCATTTCGCGACTCCGCGCGAAGTCTGGCCAGTGGGCTGGAGGCCGAACTGACCATCGTGCTGGACTCGATGTTTCCGATGCCGCCGGTCGTCGAGGCGCTCAGGGCGTTCACCGAGAAGTTTCCGACGGTTGCCCCGCGCGTCTACGTCCAGCCGCTCGGCGCGGCGGCGGAACTGGTGCTCGAGGGCGCCTGCATGATCGGTCTGCTCAACCTTATCTTCAGCGATATCGCCGTGTTTAAGAGCTTCCCTTTGCTGACCCTTGATCAGATCCCGGTCGTGGCACCTGACCATCCGCTGGCCGCGATCGAAGGACCGATCGCGACCCACGTCCTCCACCAGCATGTTCAACTGGTGCTGACCGATCGCTCGGCGCTGACTGCGGGACGCGATTATGGCGTCCTATCTGGACGGACCTGGCGCTTGGCGGACCTCGGCGCCAAACAGTCGATGCTGCTGGCCGGGCTTGGCTGGGGCAACATGCCCACGCACCTCGTCGAGGAGGATGTGGCGCGCGGGCGGCTGAAGGTCATTCAGCCGGAGGAGTTCGACGCCCGTGTCGCCCAGATTGTGATGGGTTGCGCCTCTCTCGCCGACCACCGGCTAGGCCCAGCTGGGCAGTGGATGATCCGGCATCTATCCAAATCCGGTGGATCGTGAACGATAGCAGCATCGATGGAGGTGTCTGCTTCAGAGCCTCAACCTGCCCAAAGCTGCCGAGCCGCTTCCGGGCCAGGATGCGCTAGATGCAGCCCCGCGCGGTCGCGGTGCTGCCATCGCTCATGATCCGTCCGTCCTCAGCCCATCGCCGAGCAACTCTCCCGTCCCAGCGCCAACCCCCACCCGGCTCGCCGACCCGCCTCGTTCCGCGCCTCTATGCCGCCCATCGCCTTCCCTGCTATCCTGCGGCCAGACGGCGCGAGGGATCCCATGGCTGTGGATGAAACTCTGGCGGGGCGGCGGGTCTTGCTGATCGTCGGGGGCGGCATCGCGGCCTACAAGGCGCTCGACCTGATCCGGCGGCTGCGCGAGCGCGGCGCCGAGGTCCGGGCCGTGATGACGGAAGCCGCCAAGCGCTTCGTCACGCCGCTATCGGTCGCGAGCCTCACGGGCGCCCGGGTCTACGACGACCTGTTCTCGCTCACCGACGAGGCCGAGATGGGCCATATCGAGCTGTCGCGCAGCGCCGACCTCGTGGTGGTGGCGCCCGCCACCGCGAACCTCATGGCCAAGATGGCCCAGGGCCTCGCCGACGATCTCGCCTCGACCCTGCTGCTCGCCACCGACAAGCGCGTGCTGCTGGCCCCCGCCATGAACGTCCGCATGTGGCTCCACCCCGCCACGCGCCGCAACCGGGCGACCCTCGCGGCCGACGGCGTGCTCACCGTCGGCCCCGGCGACGGCGTGATGGCGTGCGGCGAATACGGCCCGGGCCGCATGGCCGAGCCGCTCGACATCGTGGCGGCGGTCGCGGCGGCGCTCGCCGGCGACACGACCATCCCGCTCGACGCCGCGGCCGTGCCCTCCGCGACCGCCTCGCTGCAGGGCCGCCGGGTCGTGGTGACGTCGGGCCCGACCCACGAGCGGATCGATCCCGTGCGCTACATCGCCAACCGCTCCTCGGGGCGCCAGGGACACGCCATCGCGGCGGCGGCCGCGGCGGCCGGCGCCGACGTCGTGCTGGTCAGCGGACCGGTGTCGCTTCCCGACCCGCCCGGCGTCGCGGTCGTCCGGGTCGAGACCGCGCGCGACATGCTGGCGGCCGTGGAAGCGGCGCTGCCCGCCACCGTGTTCGTGGCCGCGGCCGCCGTGGCGGACTGGCGTCCCGTGTCGGCCTCGGATGCGAAGATCAAGAAGCGCGGCGGCGCCGCCCCGACCCTCCTGCTCGACGAGAACCCCGACATCCTGGCGGCCGTGTCGCGACGCGCCTCGGGCCGGCCGGCCCTGGTGGTGGGCTTCGCGGCCGAGACGGACGGGCTGCTCGAGCATGCGGCGGAGAAGCTCGAGCGCAAGGGCTGCGACATGATCGTGGCCAACGACGTCGGGACCGGGTCGGGCGTCATGGGCGGTCCCGCCAATCAAGTCCACCTCGTGACGCGCGCCGGCGTCGAGCCCTGGCCGCGGCTCGGCAAGGACGAGGTGGCGCGGCGCCTCGTCGCGCGCTTCGCCGCGCTGCTCGACGAGGCCCGGCCGTGACGGTCGCGGTGCTGGTCAAGCGGCTGCCCCACGCGCTGGGGCTCGACCTGCCGGCTTACCAGAGCTCCGGTGCGGCGGGGCTCGACCTCTTGGCGGCGCTGCCGCCGGGCCATACGGTGGTGCTCGAACCCGGGAGCCGCGACATCGTGCCGACCGGCCTCGTGCTCGCGCTGCCGGAGGGCTACGAGGCCCAGGTCCGGCCGCGCTCGGGCCTGGCCTTGCGCCACGGGGTGACCGTGCTGAACGCGCCCGGCACGATCGATGCCGATTACCGGGGCGAGGTGCAGGTGGTGCTGGTCAATCACGGCAGCGAGCCCTTCGCGGTCACGCGGGGCACGCGCATCGCCCAGTTGGTGCTGGCCCGCGTGGCGCGCCTCCACTGGGTGGAAGGCGAGCCCGAGGGCACCGCGCGGGGAGACCGCGGTTTCGGCTCCACCGGCGTCGGCGCGTGCGACGCGCCGGAACCGGGCGCGCCGTGAACCTGTTGCCGGCCCGCAGCCTGCTGGCCGTGGCGGCCGTGGTCGACGTTGCCATGCACGCGCGTGCCGCGCCCGTCTCGGCCAAGGCGCTCTCGGCACGGCACGGGCTCATGCCCCGCCATCTCGAATCCCTGCTCCAGGAACTCGTCCGGGCCAACATCCTGCGGGGCTATCGCGGGCCGCGCGGCGGCTACGAACTCGCCCGCGAGCGCCGCCGCATCACGGTGGGCGAGATCCTGCGGGCCGCGGCCCGGGTCGGCGAAGCCGACGCCAAGCCGCGTCCGCGCCCATCCTTCGTCGAGGACGTCGTCGGCCCGGCGCTGCGCGGTGCCAGCGATGCCTTCCTGGCCGAACTCGACCGCACCACGGTCGACGACATGTGCGTGCGGGCCGAGGCTTTAGGCGCCGAGCGCGCCGCCGGCATCGACTTCACGATCTGAGGCGGGGTCCGGGCAGGCCGCCGAGAGCGATCGATCCGGAACACGACCATCATGGCCGGGCCCCGACCGGACAGGATTTCCTCTGCACAAAGATTCATCAGCGTTATATGCATGATGCATTTTGCGGCGCCAACGCGCCGTGCTAGAGGGCGCTCATGCTCTCGACCATCGTGTTTTCCCCGTCGGCGCCCGCCACCGGCGTCCGTCCGTCCGGCCCTCTCCTGCGGACGCTGGCTGCCCTGGTTCCGGCCGCCATCGAGGGCGTGGTGAGGGACGTCACCCTGCTGCAGGTCGGTGACGCGACCGGCATGGCCGGGATCGCCGACGAGGCCGGTTGCCAGCTCGTCGAGGAGAAGGATTTCCCCGCCGCCCTGGCCCGCGGCGTGGCGGGCGCTCGCTCGCCTTGGATCTTCGTGGTCAAGGCCGGCACCGTGCCGTCGCGGATCTTCGGCGAGGAGGCGGCCCGGGCTCTCGAAGACGAGATCGGAGAGGGCGGCGCGCTGCTGCGCGAGGCCCCGACCGGCCTGGCCCGCTGGTTCCCGTCGCTCGCCCCGGTGGTCGGCGTGATCCTGCCCCGCGCGCGGCTCGTCGGAACCCGTTGCGCGAGCTTCGACGATGTGGTGCGCCAGGCCCGCCCCGCCCGCACGTTGCCGACGTCGGCGACCTGACCGGGGGTCCGCAGCCTGCCACGCGGCGTCCGGAAAGAAGACACGTTCGTTCGATCTTCTGGGCCAACGTCGCCCGGCACGAGGACCGGCATGGATGAGACTGCCGCCGAGCGGCACGATGGATGACACGCCGGTCGGGCGGGGACGGCCGCCGAGCCTGTCGGCTGCGATCCGGGCCGCGCGGCTCGACGGGGCCGAACGTGCCCAGGCCACGGGCGACCTCCGCGATGCCGAACTGGCGCGGCTCGACCTCCTGCGCGAGATGCTCGATCCAGTGCTGGCCGAAATTCCGCCCGAGGTCGACCTGTTCGACGCGGGCGTGGTGCCGAGCCCGCGCCCGCGCCTCTTCGTGGATATGATCGCTTTCGTCGAGATGGGGCACGACCGCCGCACCTACCGGCTGTTCCAGGACCGGCGCGACGGCCGCGTGCTCCTGGCCGAGGCCGAGGGTGTCGGCGCCATGGTGGCGGCCGTGACGGATTACATCGCGCGCCGCCTCGTCGAGCGGGAGCGGCTGCTGGCGTCGCTGGACCG